>Ga0206679_10000613_pt1 | contig 29736 bp, 32 predicted proteins | sample M110012015metaG_FD_155464 | JGI IMG/M metagenome (GOLD analysis project Ga0206679, IMG submission 155464) | Ammonia-oxidizing marine archaeal communities from Monterey Bay, California, United States - M1 100m 12015 | ecosystem: Environmental > Aquatic > Marine > Intertidal zone | place: USA... | reverse complement strand
GCCTCTGTTGCTGCATTAAAAGATTCTCTTGGATCCATGCCCTCCTCAAGGGCTTGATCAAATGCCTCTTTAGCGGCTTCAGAACTTGCCTGGATTTCTTCTGGCGGGATACCGGCTTCAATCGCCTCAGCCTCTGCAGCATCGGTCGCTGCCTGAAAAGCCTCTACCGGGCTCGCTCCATCGTCTAACGCTTGTTTAAAGGCTGCATCCGCAGCACCCTCGACTTGATCAACGGCATTAAAGCCTGCGGCCTCTGTTGCTGCATTAAAACATTCTCCTGGATCCATGCCCTCCTCAAGGGCTTGATCAAATGCCTCTTTCGCGGCTTCAGTGCGTGCCTGGATTTCTTCTGGCGGGATACCGGCTTCAATCGCTGCTTCCTCTGCAGCATCGGTCGCTGCTTGAAAAGCCTCTTCCGGGCTCGCTCCATCGTTTAGCGCTTGTTCAAAGGCTGCATCTGCAGCACCCCCGACTTGATCAATCGCGTTACCAAAACCTTCTTCATCACCAAGGCCTGTCCCTTCTTGCATCACATCTTCTTCATCAATTTCCACATCGCTCACGAAAACGCTCCAAAGGCCAATATTCGGATCCTCAGTCAAACAATTAGGTATCGTCCCGTCAAGGGGTAACGGACTTTTATCTGATAAGCGTCACTATTTCGAGTCCGAGTGGTTCGGAGGCCGCAGCCTAGCTCCATAAAGATAGGATGGGAGAATTCTGCATTGCTACCCTCGGGTATGTTTCGACATTACTGTCTATGTAATCCGCTTTTATGTAATCTACTTTGATGGAAAATATATCAGTCTCGGGAATGGTCAGGAAGCTGAGGTTAAAAACTTCAGATATAGTTGGCCGCTATACTGAGCACCTAACAAATACCATCACTAGCGCTGAAGCAGCTCTAGATCCGAAATCTTTAAGATCTTTAGGTCTGGGTACGATAGGCCTGGTTCGTCAGCATGGGATACGAATAACACCAGACCAGTTAGATGATTATATTGCTCATGGAAATTTGAGTACCGCAAAAGATCTTCAGTCATTATTTAAGCAATATGAAGTAAAAATACAGTTCATAAGGCCGACTTTTAGCGAATTAGTAAATCGTCGTTATTTTTTCCCATGTGTTGTCGAGACGTTGCAGGGAAACGCTAAGATCGTTGTAAATTGTAAAGAGAATGCCAACGAAGAGATAGAATTCTATACGATAGATCCCTTAGATCCGACATCAAAAGCAAAAATTGAGTCGAGCGAAGAATTCCAGAAAAACTGGTCAGGTATTTTATTATTAGCTTCAAAAGAAACAGGTATAGATTCCCAAGACAGAATATTCAATTGGTCTTGGTTTAGCCCAGAGTTATATCGCTTTAAATATCTTTTGGGCGTGACGTTAATCATTTCTTTACTCACGCATTTCTTGGCGTTGGCACCTATCATCTTTATCCAGGTGTCACTTGATAAAGTGTTAGGGTACGGCGCTCTTTCGACTCTTTATGTACTTACCTTTGGAGTAGTGGGTGCATTAATTTTTAATGGTATTCTAAATTTTATTCGCGATTACGTAATCGATTTTATCTCTACTTCAATTGAAGCCAGGTTGGCGGGTGATCTCTTTGATAAAACAATGGAGTTACCCGCTCAAACTTTTCAAACCGGCAACAATAGTGACTTTGAATCGGTACTCCAATCTCCGTCAGCGATAAAACACTTCTTATCCCGCCAGATACTTAGTACTGTTTTTGACGCAACCGGAGTACTTGTCTTTCTCCCTATTCTTTTTTCTTACAGTCTTCTTTTGGGTTCCTTAGTTATTGTTTTTACCTGCGTAATAGGCGGGATAGCGCTTTTTGGGAAATGGAGAGAACGAGCAATTCAAGAAAAAGGAGCTCCCACCGAAGCATCAAAACGACGAGTTATGCAGTCAAGTATTGCCGGGATTGAAACAATAAAATCCTTCTCTCTAGAGCCATCACAACGACGAGATTGGAGAAATCTGGCGTCGAAGAGCATAAGGCAAAATTCTACGCGCCAAGTATCCAATATATTAGTTACCAACCTTAATAACACGCTTCAGCAAATTATGACGATATCCCTGGTTTTTGCGGGGGTCATGCTCGTTTTAGATGGCGCGCTTTCTGCCGGGGCGATTATTTCGTGCAATATGTTGGCAGGAAAGGTCGTGAGTCCTGTAAAGAGTATGTTCACCTTTTTTGCTGACCTGGATAGTTTCAAGGACACAATTAATTCAATTTCCAACACGTGGAATGCGCCATCAGAAAGAGTTGGGGCCGGCATACAACACGTAGTTAAAGGACGAATATTACTGCGTGGTGTATCCGTAAAAATAGATGAGAGTCTCGCTTTAGATAACGTGGACCTTGAATTACCTGCCCGCAGTAAAGTAGGAATAGTCGGACCTTCCGGTTCAGGGAAAACTACCTTTCTTAGATTGTGCCAAGGTTTCTTGCGTCCCAACCTCGGAACAATGGAGATTGACGGTCAAAACTTCCGTCATTTAGACATCAATAATTACCGAAGACAGGCGGCGATGATTGATCAAAAGCCAATGTTTTTTGGGGCGACCATCGAAGAAAACCTTAGAAAAATAAGACCCAACATTAGCGAAAGAGAGCTGGAAGAAATCATAGAGATAACTGGTCTTGGACAAATTCTAGAAGACTTTCCTGACGGTCTTTCGACGGAAATAAACCAGTTTGGAGTACCGCTTTCGCAGGGCAACCGCATTACTTTGGCAATAGCTCGAAGCCTTGTTTCTCAACCGCGAATATTAATGATAGATGAGGCGATATCTAGTTTGGATAAGAGTGCGCAAATAGGATTCCTCAAAAATATTGATAGCATCAGCGCGGGTAAGACCCTGTTAGTTGTTACCCATGAAATGCGTTTGATTCAGTCATTTGATCAGATAGCCGTGCTTGATGAAGGAGCGGTAGTTGGTTTTGGCAAGCACGAATCATTATTGGAAAACTGCGATACATATAAGATGCTATGGAGTATGGATCAACAATTATCTAATCCTGATATTATCTCTTCTGACAAACCTGCTTGAGGATTGCTGTGGCTGGGAATCTTTCTTTTATAGATGGCGAATATATTTTCCGCGAGGGTGAAAGTGCGGAATACGCTTATATTGTTAGTAGTGGAATTATTGAAATAACAAAAATTAGTGCGAATGGGGAAGATATCTTAGTCAGGTTGGAACCGCCCAGCTTGTTTGGTGAAATGGCGTTAATAGACGGAAGCCCCAGAAGTGCGAGTGCTCGTGCTAAAGGCGATACGACAGTAACGGAAGTCACATCTACAGCTTTTGGCCAATACATTAAACAAAATCCGGAAGCCGCTATCCGGATCATGAAAAACATATCAGAAAACTTAAGAAGTGCAAACCAGATGATAGCTCAAGCTGGCTCTTCACCCATTTCTTCCGAAGAGAATTCCGATGGGCCATTTCGATCAAGAAACGCATTATGGAGTGAGATAGACGATACCGAGGATATCTATGATAGGGGGCCGAGTGTTCCATTCTTATATACGATATCTTCACTATTAGCCTTCTTGTTATTAAGCATATTGTTTGGAACTCTGAGCAAGGTGGACACTACCGTTTCAGCACGTGGTCAGTTTACTACCAGAACACCAAATATAGTCGTAGAGGCTGGAGCTAACTCCATCGTGCGGGAAATTTTGGTAGAACGTGGAGAGGAAGTTAAGAAAGACCAAGTCATTGCTTTTTTAGACGACACGATAACGAAAGCTAACCTTAGTCAAAACAAACAAATAATTCGAAACTTGGAGCAAACATTAAATAGATTTAGGCTCGAAAAATCATATATTGAAAGCGATCTTCCCATCATTGAGACGAATAACCTTGATGTTTTGAATTTCGATACGCTGATAAAACGGGTCGCAGAGTACAGAGAAAAGATCAATTCCTTTAATTCCAAGCTGGCTAAACTCCAAACTGAACTTGTTGCAGAAAACATAATTCATGAACTTACTGTTAAACAAGAGTCTCTAAAGGCGAAAATTGAAGCGGTGCAAAAAAATCTATACGAGAAACAAGTAGTCACTTTAATAAATTATCTTACCGCTTCCGACGCGACTCTAAATGCGGAAAGAAGGTCATTGAATGCACTGAATTCGATCAACCGGATAGGTGCGGAAATAACTACTCTTAAGTCGGATACAAAAGCATTTATTGCGCAATGGGCTTCAACTCTGACTTCGGATATTACCAGTATTAATGAACAGCTCATGCAGGCTCAACAGGAAAGAATTAAGCTTACCCAATTGGCGGGCGGTGTTATCGTTACGGCGCCTGTTGACGGAATTGTTTTAGATTTGCCTGCAGTGTCTGAGGGTGCCATCGTTAAAGAAGGGGATAAGATACTCACGTTGGTACAAGCAAACGAACCACTTTATCTAGAAGTTGACATCGATCCAAAAGATATCAGCGACTTGCGAATGGGTCTTCCTACGTCTGTCAAAATTGATGCGATGCCCTTTCAAAAATATGGAGATGTTAAAGGAGAAGTAATCTTTGTTTCACAAGATACTTTTCCTGAGTCCTTAGGAGGAGAAAAAGGTTTTTATTACAGAGGGCGGATCAAGATTCGGCCGCTATCTGAATCGGCAATGCCGGCAGATTTTCTGATTAACCAGGGAATGTTAGCCTCAGTTGATATAAAAGTGGGGCAACGGAGGCTTATCAGCTACTTTACCTATCCAATAACACGCGCGTTTGACGAGTCCTTTCGGGAACCAGAATAAGCTCCCATGAGTCGTGACTGATTGCTCTATTTAACACACCACAAGGGAAACTTCCGCTAGACCGAATAAGTGAAAAGAAATGGCTGTTGTCGTGACTTTTTCATGTGTCTCTCCTGAGGTGATATTCTCAGAAAACTCCCATTATGTCTGTCTCAGGATAGGGGAAGTGGACAGTCTCGCCTATAAGATCTTGCGATCTTTAGATAGCGGATCCTTACCCCGGGTAATTACTCCGACCCCAGTGTTTCAACTCTTCCCTGGTCATCTGAGGTTGCTCTTCCTCATCCAAAGCAGCAGTAGCGAGTCGGCCAGCTTGGGCTGGCGCAGCGCTAAAACTAGTTTTTTGTCCGTATCACGACCAGAACCGAACTTTCATTGTTAGAGTTCATTGAAAATGGTTCACTGAAAAATCTTTTTCAATGAGAAAATAGAATGACTAAACAACAGCTAAGAAACAATTTGATTTGGAGCTTAATCGCCACATGCTGTCTGATCGCGACTCCCCTCCAGGCAGACAATCACTCAGAAGCTGCACCCGCGCTCGCAATGGAGTCCGCTATTTGTACCTTGAATGACGGTAAAACCCTTGAGGACTTGGATGGATTCTTCAAGGTTTTAAAAAAATGGGCCAAAAAAAACGACTACAATACCTTCATTGCCCTTAACACACCGCTTTATGTAGGTGGCAACATTGATATCCCAGTTCTTATGCTTGAATTCGGGAGTTATAATGAACTGGGCGAGGGTTGGGACAAGATCGGCGAGAACGGTCAAGATCTTCTCGCGTCCCTTGATAGCGTGGTCACCTGTTCACGTAATTTATCCCACTATTTTCCAATGCACCGCAGTGAGAGTATGGATACAGACGATGATCGCGTCTTGGTCGTGAACTGGTGTAACCGTCACGAGGGGGTGAGTTGGGATGAAATCAATGAAGTGCATGCGGGGTGGTCCTTTAATGAGAACATCGGTCATGCTGGATTGATTTTCCCCGCGCTTGGTGTGCGACAGGGTGATTTCCCAGGAGAGTTCGGACATTTGCGCGTTTATCCGGATGCGTCAGCAATGTTAGCTGAACAGAACAGGATCTCTAACGAAGAGGGTTGGCGCCAGCGCGAGGAATACTTTGACACCTATGCAGATTGCGCAGGCAGCAATGCGTACCTGCAGCGGGTAATGGTAAGACCAGAAGAATCATAACTGTAAAGAATAATGATCCAGGCCTAAAAGAGAAAAGTACCTTGGTTCCCAGGAGTATCTAAGGTGCTTTTTCTCCCAGGTTCTGCTCCAATCCCGTTGTTGGTATGAGCTGGCCTGACATTCTAAATTAAGTTAACTTATTGGATCACATGAAATCTATGGCTAACCTATGAGACTAATTACACTACTACTAACCACTTTCTTATCCACTTCAGCGTATTCTGATAACCACAGTAACGTTCCAGTGGGTAGCGGTGCCTTTGTTGCGCTTATGGTGCAGGCACAAGACCCAGATGCATATGTCGAAGCTTTGAAAAACAACCCCGCGCCCTTCGAGGCCCTCGGTTCCTCTCTTGCTGGCGCGTGCATCACAAAAACTGGCCATGATTATCCAGGTCAAATGTTCATCTACAATGCTTTCGAATCAGTTGAGCAGGCCATGGCTGCGATCGACAAATACGACCCAATGAAGGCGACACCTGAACTAATGGCTATCAGAGATATAAAGTACAACGTTATGTTCAAGCCTTTGAAGCAGTTCACCCTGGAACCGGGCTCTGAGCGCCTCTGGAGGCTTAATATTTCAAACCAAAATTTACAACCCTTTGTCAACAAAATTGCTGAACTTGAAACTGCTCTTCGGGCCGCTGGTCATAAGGTTAACATTGGCGTTTTCCAGCCGATTGGCGGCGGCGTTCACGAGGCTATCCATTTACGAGCTGTAAGTCCCTCACACGGAGCCTCTGGGAAGATCCTTGATGACGCTTATGCTGGTGCGGGTTGGATAAGCACTTGGACCGAAGCCTTGGCGTTAGTCGATGAAGTACTCTCGGATAATGTTGAGCAATGCGAACTCATCTACACCGCTGAATAGCTTGTTTAGCCATTAACCTCTTGGTTTAAACCTGGAGGTTAGTGCTTGCCAGGCTGAATCAAGGCCAGCATTATCAATGCCTATCAAGCCCGAGCTCTTTGGTCCACTCACGAGGTTAGAGTTTCCGGTTGTTGACTCACGGCACTTTACCCCGGGTAATTACATAGCTGCCGCGCCGGACGACGCGAGCGTTGGACCTGCCAAATGTGGGTTGAAACCGAGCAAGACGAATCCTTTGCCAGCACTTGGCCGTGGATCAGAACGAGTCCATCGAAACCAGCTCCTGTTGTTCCAGAATGCACTCGAACCGGACATCCTTTCAAACTCTTACGCTAAAGACCCGCCGGGACTCCTGTGGTTTTGACGGCCTGTAATTGCTGCATTAAATCTCGGGCTCGAGCCTTTTGTTCATCTGTTTTTGTTTCCATTCCAAAACCCATCTGAGACGCATATTCCCGGTTGGAGGAAACGAACTCTGCATAGTCATCGTACTTGCAGGTTTCTGCTAGCCTGAGGAGATCATCGTCAGTAATAACCTCCTGCATTTCCTTCCAGCGCCCTTCCAATGAGAGTGCATGTAGTTTCAATCCAAGCTCCTCCAAGCCATGCAGTCGCAACACATGATGGTAGCTACGCGTTGAACCATAAAATGAAAGTGGTGTTCGAAGCTTCTGAAGATTGGCATATATCTCGTCATCGTCGTCACCGAGAATAAGATATCCGCTCATGGAAATATCAATGTCATCCCAGGTTCGACCCGATCGATCAAGGCCAATCTTGACGTTCGGCAGCAACGTCTCACGCATATATTTATCAGTCATGATACCGCCGTGCGGCAATACCCCATCAGCAACCTCACCTGCCACCCTTGCCATAGCGGGACCAACCACTGCGAGATATACTTTTGGTTTCGGAACTTCAAGCGGACCTGGATTAAAGTTTGGTGTCATCAGCGTATAGCGATATTCCTTACCAATGAACTCAGGTGTCGTACCCTCCTGCCAGCTATCCCAGACAGCTTTTATCATCTGGATATACTCTTTCATTCTTGGTGCAGCCGCACTCCAGGTCCCACCAAAACGTCGTTCATTGTGTCCTTTCACCTGACTACCAAGGCCAATATTGAAACGACCCCCGGTCATCTGTTGTATATCCCATGATTCCATCGCCAGCACCATCGGGCTCCGAGGAAATGCTATGGTGACGGAGGTCAGCAGATCAATCTTGTCAGTCGCCTGCCCCGCTAGCGCCATGGTTAGGATCGAGTCATGTGAAAGCTCTCCGCAGCTGATCACATCGTAGCCATTTTCTTCTGCTTTCTTTGCCTGGGCCGGAGCCTGACCCGGCCAACCGCCAACACCTGTCACCAGTTTCATATTGTTCTCCTGAATTCGTCGTCGTTCTGGATCGTTTAAAAAAGCACTTGCAGGAGTTTGCGTCAACCATTTTCTTTGTGTTCTATTGCTCCAGCCAGTGATTGACCACCACTCGAGCTTTGGTCATTGAACTAAGCAGTCAACGATCCAGGAAAGTTGTGCGTGATCTTGCCGAGCCCCCGGCACTGCTGAACACTGTATGTCACAAAAGTAAATGAAAGGTTCCTGATCGTCGAACGGTTGCGTAGAATTCACGTTCCCCAAACGCATCCTAATATCACCAATGTTTCAGATCCCCACAACACTCAAAAATATTAGCTGGCGTTGGCCGTTGGCACTAATGTTGTTTACATGCGCTATGTTGGGGTTATCCAGCGGCGTAGGCCTGACAGAACGACCCGATGTTGTAGATGGGTCACTGCTCGCCAAGGCCTACTATAGTCTTGGTCTCTTCGTGGTCGGTGGTCTTGATATCGGGTTGCCAACGGGTGGTCCATTACTGGGTCGGGTGTTGCTATGGGTTGCGTATTTTGGATCCCCCCTGCTAGCGGCGTCGGCTGTGATGGAAGCACTGCTTATTATTATCTCCAGGGAGCGCTGGCAACTGCGACGAATAAAAAATCATATCGTGGTTGTCGGCTCAGGGAATTTAACCACCAGCTACCTGAGAGTGTTGCGTCAGCAGCCCAATCACATTCCAGTGATTGTGATTGACCACGCAATAGATCTCGTTCGAGAACAAGAACTGGCAGCGACCTTCGACGTGACTGTGATCAACGGTGACGCGACGCATGATTTCATGCTCCAGAAACTACGTTTACATCAGGCACGAAGAGTCATGCTTCTGGGTGACGATGATTTTGTCGCCTTCGAGGCTGCAAGCAAGATCCTGCGGCTTTACCCGAAGTTGACGTCACAAATCGTGTTACACGGCCGTAGCCTGAGGTTTTTACGAGCAATGCAGAGTACGCAAATTGCTAATCAAGTGACCCTATTTAACTCCTATAATCTGGCGGCCAAAGGTCTGGTGAATTCTGCACTGATTGATCACTTCAACAAAACGAACCATCAAGATACCGTGGTCATCGCTGGTTTCGGTCTATTCGGCCAAACCATCCTGGAAGAACTGCAGATGAACGCCGGAGATGAAATAGATTTAGTGGCGATTGTCGACAAAGAGGCGCATCGCCGCGTCCAAATCGTTGATGAACAACAAAAATCCGGCGTCTTTTACGAACGCATGATATATCAAGGCGATACAACCCATCCTGATGTTTGGCGAAAACTGACCAGCGACATCGATTTAAGTCGCGGCGAACCCGTGGTAATTATGGGTACAGGCGATTCAGCCAATAATCTGCGCACCGCGCTATGGATAAAACAGAAGTACAATAACGCACTAATTTTTGTTAGAACTAACGACACCTCCGAGTTCGCACAGGCCGTCGGTAAAGACCATGGCGTGCACTGCATCAGTATTACGCGACTTGTCGAGGACAACATTCCATTAGAATGGACACGATTGGATCAGCTAACCTAACGACCATCGTCGGTCAGCCTGAACCTTTTTAATCATTCTCGTTCAAAACGATCATTATCCACCGGATAACCGCTTCTTTTGCAGGGATACGGAATGCGCTATACAAGCCTGTTCACCTTGCTTTTAGTAAGGAGTAACGTAAAATTTCCCCATTCGAGCATTCAACAAGGAGTTTTCAATGGCAGACGCACAATTCGCAACCGGGCAACAAACTGCGGCCAGTTCTACAAACAAGGTGCTCCGCAGTACTTATATGCTGCTATCTATGACGCTGGTTTTCAGCGCGATGATGGCCGGTGTCGCTATGGCGATTAATGCGCCCTACATGGGATGGATTTCCCTCATTGTTGCATTCGGACTGCTATTTGCGATCAATAAGATGCGCAACAGCGTATGGAGTATCGCACTCGTTTTTGCGTTCACCGGTATTCTCGGGTTCTCGCTCGGGCCAATCCTGAACTTCCATATGCAGACCGCTGGCGGAACCCAGGTAGTCCTCACAGCACTCGCACTAACCGGAATAATTTTCTTTTCCCTCTCAGGCTACGTCCTGACAACGAAGAAGGATTTCTCATATATGTCAGGCTTCCTGATGACCGGGATGTGGGTCGTGATTGGCAGCATCATTCTGTTGTTCGTGGGCAGCATGATGGGTTGGGAAATATCAGGACTGCACCTTGCCATTTCAGCGGCGATTGTCATTCTCATGTCAGGTTTCATTCTGTTTGACACCAGCCGTATCATCAACGGCGGCGAAACCAATTACGTCATGGCGACTGTTTCGCTCTACCTGAGTATCTTCAACCTTTTCACTGCCCTTTTACATCTTGTAGGATTTGGCAACGATTAAAATATTTAGCCTTAAACAAGCCCTGCCATGCGTCTCATGCCGGGGCTTTTTTGTGTCTGCTGACCGATGAATTTCGCCATTGTGGTACACGGCGCTCCCTATTCCAGTGAGGCGTGCCTGTCTGCCCTGAAATTCGCCAAGGCTGTGCTGGCTTCCGGTCACAGTATCAATAGGGTGTTCTTCTATCACGATGGGGTTCATACCGCGAACAACCAAATTGCACCACCCCAGGATGAAGCCCCGGTCAGCGAACAGTGGCAGGAATTCGGCGTCGGGAACAATATTGAACTGATTGCCTGTATCGCTTCGTGTTTACGCCGAGGAATCCTGGACGAAACCGAAGCAGACAGGTATGAAAAATCAGGCAGTAACCTAGCACCTGGATTCACCATTTCCGGACTCGGCCAACTCATCGACGCATCGATCAACGCCGATCGCGTCGTCACGTTCGGAGTGTGAAATGAGTACGATTCTGTTTGTGTTTTCCCGCCCCCCACACGGCAGCATCAATGCCCAGGAAGGTCTGGATGCTCTGCTGATGGGCTCCGCGTTCACCACATGCAGTGTCCTGTTCGTCGGCGACGGCCTGATGCAATTGGCCTCTGGTCAGTCGACTGACGATTTGGGTACAAAAAATTTCTCATTGGGCTTTGGCGCATTAAAAGACTACGGCGTTACTCGCATCGCCTGTTCGAAACCCGACCTGGTCGCCCGTGGCCTTAACAAAGATGACTTTTTGATCGAGGTTGAGTCCCTGAACGCCGCAGGCATGCAGGCGCTCATTCATGACCACGACAAGGTGCTGAACTTCTGATGATCCTGCATACAATCAATAAGGTATCGGCACTAGGGTTGTGTAGTGACCTGATCGCAGAGGATGACAAAGTCATTTTACTGGAAGATGGTGTCTACCTGGGGCTGCAGTCCCTGCCCTTTCCGATATTTGCGATCCGTCAAGATGTCGATGCACGAGGCCTGGGTGATCGCCTGACGGAACAAACTGAATTGATCGACTACAGTGTTTTCGTGCACCTGAGTTCAGAGGCAGACAAAGTCTGCTCCTGGTTTTAGCCGTGAGCGGCAACCTCGAAACCGACAAGGAAGGGTTCCTCAGGAACACAGGTGACTGGAATCCAGCAATCGCCGAGCGCATGGCTGACCTGGATGGAATTACTCTGACAGACGATCATTGGGAAGTCATTCACCTAGTGCGCGATTACTATCAGAATTATCGCTTGTTTCCCGCTAACCGGGTTCTTGTCACTAAAGTCCGGGAAGCCTTTGGGGAAAGCAAAGGTACCAGCATCCATCTAATGAAACTGTTTACCGGTAAACCAGCAAAGCACATTGCAAAAATTGCTGGCCTGCCCAAACCACCTAACTGCGACTGAAGTCCACAACTTCTCCCACTATTATCAGTGTGGGCGTCTGCACCTGGGTTCGAGCGGCGAGGCCTGTAATAGTTTCCAGCGTCCCCTTCAACACCTGCTGTTCTGGTGTTGTTCCCTTCGAAATAATTGCCACCGGGGTTCCAGCATTCCTGCCATGGGCAACGAGTTGCTGGCAAATACTCGCAAGCCCCCCAAGACCCATATAAAAAACAACCGTCTCGTTCGCGTGGGAAAGTTCCTTCCAGGCAAGGTCGACCTGACCCTTCTTTGGATGCCCTGTCACAAAGCGAACGCTTTGGGATAGTTCGCGGTGTGTCAGTGGAATACCCGCATACGCTGCGCAACCAGAGGCCGCCGTAATGCCAGGTACAACCTGGAAAGGAATATTTTTTTCAATGAGCGGCATAATTTCTTCGCCACCCCGGCCAAAGATGAACGGATCTCCACCCTTTAATCGAAGCACTCGGTTTCCTTCCTGTGCAAGCCTGACCAGTAGTTCATTAATGTCTTCTTGGCTTGTCGACTTATATCCAGAGCGCTTGCCAACAAATTCCAGTGTGGCATCCCTACGCACACGGTCTAGCACTCGAGGAGAGACCAGGTTGTCATACAACACTATATTGGCTTTCTGCATCAGCTGAAGCGCTCGAAGCGTGAGTAGATCAGGGTCACCGGGACCGGCACCAACAAGGTAAACCTCGCCAGCAACACTGGAGATATCGTCTGCATACAGGTAAGCATCTGCTTTTTCTCCCTCACCTGACATCGCAAGTTCGGCGCCTGGGGACTCCATAAAGGCTTCAGTGCGGCGTCGGCGAGACTCGATGTCAGTGAAGCTGTTTTTCAGTTCGCGCCGCCTTGAGCCCAGATACTCAGCGAGCATGCTGATCCTTTCCGGCAATGTTTTTTCAATCAGTTCTCGAACAAATCTGGTGAGTACGGGAGCCAGACCAGCGCTGCCGACAGAGATAACAAGAGGTTCCCTGTCGATGATGGCAGGAAAAGTTACGGTGCAGAGATCTGGTGAATCGACGACATTGACAGGAATGCCCAAGCGCTTCGCGTCCCTGTAGACGGCTTCATTCACGGTCCCATCGTCGGTCGCTGCAACGACCAGGCATTTGCCAGGCAGAAACCCAGGATCATAGGTAGCTGCATGTTGGGAGTGGATGTTTCCCTGCAGGATATTTGCAACCGGGTCTGAAATATCCGGCGCGATTACGGTAATATGTGCGCCACTGCGCAGGAGGAGTTCGATTTTTCTACGAGCAATTTCGCCACCACCCACCACAAGCACGTCTCGACCCTGAAGATCAAAATGCAACGGTAGATAGCGCATAGTTCTAGCTCTCTAGTGAGATAACTGTCTCGCCGCCCATGTAAGGCTGTAGCGCCTCTGGAATACGAACGGACCCTTCTTCCTGCTGGTAGTTTTCCAGCACTGCAACCAGCGTTCGCCCGACAGCTAAAGCAGAACCATTTACCGTGTGTATGAGTTCGGGCTTACCTGTCTCCGGGTTACGCCACCTGGCCTGCATCCGCCGCGCCTGGAAATCCAGGAAATTACTACAGGATGATATCTCACGATACTTGCCTTGACCCGGCAGCCACACCTCCAGATCGTAAGTCTTGGCGGCAGCGAATCCAAGATCACCGCCACAGAGATTGACCACACGGTATGGCAGACCAAGTTTCTGCAAGATGGTCTCTGCATTTGAAGTCAGTTCCTCCAGTGCTGCACACGAATCTTCCGGTCTCACCATCATCACCAATTCAACCTTTTCGAACTGATGCTGGCGGACCATACCTCGTGTGTCCCTTCCATAGCTGCCTGCTTCACTTCGAAAGCATGGACTATGGCACACGTATTTTTGAGGCAGCACGGCAGCGTCAAGTATCTCGTCACGCGCCATATTTGTGACCGGCACCTCTGCTGTAGGAATCAGGTAGAAGTTGCGTTCGTCATCGAGTTTGAACAGGTCTTCCTCAAACTTAGGCAATTGCCCGGTGCCAGTAAGAGATTCCCTGTTAACGATATAAGGGACGTATATTTCCTCATACCCGTGTTCAATGGTATGCACATTCAGCATGAACTGAACCAACGCACGATGGAGCTGGGCCAGTTGCCCACGCAGCGTCACAAAGCGTGAACCGGTAATTTTAGTTGCTTCCTCGAATCCCATTTTTCCTGAGGCGGATGTGATGTCCACATGATCCCTGGCTACAAATGTGAATTCAGTTGGATCTCCCCACGTCCTGACCTCAATATTGTCATCTTCGCTCTTGCCCGCAGGAACCGAATCATCCGGCACATTGGGAATGGCCATCAGAAGTTCGTTCAGGCGCGATTGAACCGCCTCCAACTCTTGCTTCTTGCTATCCAGCTGGTCACCAAGGTTCGCCACAGCATCCAGTAACGGCTGGATATCCTCTCCCTTTGACTTGGCCTGGCCTATCGCCTTTGACTGACTGTTACGGGTAGCCTGAAGCTCTTCAGTCTCAACCTGCAGGCCTTTGCGCTGACTTTCAAGGGATTGAATCTGCATAACGTCCAGCTCAAAGCCTTTGGTAAGCAGCCGCGAGGCAGTTGCCTCGAGTTCATGTCGAATAAGTTTTGGGTCCAGCATAGTGTCTTGATCTGGGTGTTTTGAAGGGGCGCCATCTTACCAGATGATCGCAAGGACCGTTAACCGGAAAGCGTTCGAGTGGAGAGTATCGCCAGGTAGGCAGCAGTAATGCTAAGCAGCACACTTCCGACGGTATAGATCGTGGCGGCAAACAGTCTTCCTTCCTGCAGCAGGCCAATGGTTTGCAGGGAAAAAGTCGAGAAAGTGGTAAATGCTCCGAGGAAGCCGACCATCAGAAGCGATCGCCAGACGTCTGATAACAGACCCCGTTCAAGAATCAGCACAAACAGCACACCCATTGCGGCGGAGCCCAGAATATTTGCGATGAAAATCCCGTAGGGGAAATCACGGCCAAGCAAGTGATCAAAATAGCCCGTCATTCCATGGCGCGCAACAGAACCTAGCGCTCCGCCCAAGGCAATCGCCGTAAGTGTTCCCGCCACTGAACCCACCACTAGTTATCCTTCTTGTATCGCTGAAACTCGCTGCTCTCATTCTGCTTGCGAAGATAGTCCAGCTTCTCTGAAATTTTGGTCTCCGTGCCCCGAGCAACCGGATGATAGAACTGTACACCATGCAGTTCGGGTGGCACATAGGATTCACCCGGTACAAATGCATCTTCGTGATTGTGAGCATACTGGTAATCGTCACCGTAACCCATCTCTGCCATCATAGCGGTGGGTGCATTTCGAATATGCATCGGGACTTCAAGCGAACCTGTCTCTGCTACCGCTTGCTTGATCGCACCTACCGCAGAGTAAACCGCATTACTTTTCGCTGCGACCGCAAGATAGGCCACCGCCTGAGCAATGGCCAATTCGCCTTCCGGACTCCCCAACCGCTCCTGAACCGACCAGGCGTTGAGCGCGATTTCCAGCGCCCTGGGATCCGCATTCCCAATATCCTCAGTCGCCATCCTGACGACTCGCCGGGCGATATAGACCGGATCACAGCCACCATCGATCATACGGACGAACCAGTATAGTGAACCATCAGGGTCCGACCCCCTCACCGCTTTATGCAAAGCGGAAATCTGTTCGTAAAAAATATCTCCGCCCTTGTCGAATCTCCTTAACTCGTCACCGAAGACTTCTCCCAGGAGCTCCTCAGTAAGACCTGAACCGCCTGCCATATCAGACGCCACCTCCAGGATATTAAGTGCACGCCTGGCATCACCATCTGCAGCCCTGGCGATAGCAGTCAGCACTTCATCCGCGGCGAAAACTGATTTACCAGCCAGTTCCTCATCCTGCCCAATCGCTTGCTGGAGCACCTCAACGAGCTGACCAACATCCAGTGACTCAAGCTTGTAGATTCTCGCCCTGGACAATAGTGCGTTATTTAATTCAAACGAGGGGTTTTCGGTCGTCGCCCCTACAAAAATAACGGTTCCGTCCTCAACATGTGGCAGGAATGCATCCTGCTGCGATTTGTTGAATCGATGAACTTCATCTATAAACAACAGTGTTTTCCTACCGGAACCCACCTTGGCCTGCTTCGCAATCGCTATCGCTTCCCTGATATCCTTAACGCCAGACAACACCGCAGACAGCGACTGAAAATGCACATCGCAAACCTCAGAAATGAGTTTGGCAATGGTGGTCTTGCCTACACCGGGCGGCCCCCAGAGGATCATAGAATGCAACTGAGAACTATCGATCGCTTCCCTCAGCGGCTTGCCGGGTGACAATAGATGCGCCTGGCCAATGTACTGTGAAAGGCGTTTTGGACGCATCCGTGAAGCAAGCGGCTGATATCCTTGTTCTGATTGAAACAGCGACATTAGCCTGGACGATCATCAATGACGTCAGCAAATTCAGGCACCTGCAACGTAAACATCTGCTCAGTTAGATCAACCAGTTCACCCACATTGCTAAGTTTTATCGTCGTTCGTTCCTGCATGGCATTCTCTACCGAGATACTAATCGGCTGGTTGTCTTGGAAGGAAAGTACCAGCTTCGTCACGAGGTTAGTGCTGTCGATCGGTGTCAGCAGGAAGTGCTGTATTTGTTCACTCTCAAAAAATTCGATGGTGTAATGCTGGATGATCGCCTCTGGTTTCCCTGAAAACAGTAATATCGGCATTTCATCCACCCGAGTGTTTAGCGGGCTAATGATGACCTGTTCCAGGTCCCTGTCATGGGTCCACATGGATACACCATCAGACACAATTGTCTGGCTCATTGGCGCACCTGTCTCTACTCTGAATAAACCCGGTTTCCTTAGCCAGATCTCACCTGTCTGGATCTCTCTAGGTGACGCTTGATGTGCAAATTCAGCATGCAGTGTTTGGAGACTGTCAAGAATACGAATCAGGCGCCCCTCTGCACCGGGCTGCTCGCCGCAAAACACCTCATCCGAAAATGCTGCGGTGCAGGTGATCAGGCACATGACGACAGATTTACTTAGGCGGTGCATTAGCCAGAACTTCCCTTGAACCATTGCTGCCCATTTCACTTACCACACCTGCCGTCTCCATTGTTTCGATCATGCGCGCGGCCCGGTTATAGCCAATCCTCAGTTTTCGCTGCACCGCGGAAATTGAAGCACGCCTCGATTCTGTTACAAAGCTCACGGCCTCATCATAAAGTGGATCAGAATCTTCGGCGTCAGATACCTCACCGGTCCCGGCAATCCCAGGCAGCATTTCATTCTCCGAAACACCACTGACAATTGATTCAAGATAATTCGGTTCCCCGAGTTGCTTCCAGCTTTCAACCACCCGGTGCACTTCATCATCGTCTACAAAAGCACCGTGTATCCTGATCGGTAGCGCTGACCCCGCGGGCAGATAAAGCATGTCCCCGTGCCCAAGTAACTGTTCTGCGCCACCCTGGTCGAGGATAGTCCTGGAATCAATTTTTGACGACACTTGAAAGGCGATACGGGTCGGTACATTGGCCTTGATCAGACCCGTAATAACGTCGACTGAAGGTCTTTGTGTCGCAAGGATCAGATGAATCCCTGCGGCTCGGGCCTTCTGCGCGATCCGCGCGATCAACTGTTCAACCTTCTTGCCAACAATCATCATCATGTCAGCAAATTCATCTACTACGACCACAATGAAAGGCAGGGTTTCCAGTTCAGGCGCTTGCTGGTCGGCTTCATCCAGAAGTGGATCAGGGAGCCACAACGGATCCCGGATCGGTTCTTCTTTCTTTTTAGCATCACGAACTTTCTTGTTGAAGCCACCGACATTCCTGACACCCATGGCCGCCATCAGGCGATAGCGACGTTCCATTTCTGCCACACACCAACGGAGGGCATTGGCGGCGTCCTTCATATCCGTCACTACTGGCGTCAAAAGATGCGGTATACCTTCATAAACAGCCAGTTCAAGCATCTTGGGATCAATCATGATCATCCGGACATCTTCCGGCGACGCCTTAAACAGGATCGATAGAATCATGGCGTTGATACCCACGGACTTACCGGAGCCGGTCGTTCCAGCGACCAGAAGATGTGGCATTTTACCAAGATCCTCGACTACCGGTTGACCTGCAATATCATGCCCTAGCGCCAGAGACAGTGGAGACTGGGCGGCATCGTAGGCGTTTGACTTTAGGACCTCGCTCATCAGGACAATATCTCGGTCCACATTGGGGATTTCTATACCAACGACAGCCTTACCCGGTATTACCTCGACTACCCTCACGCTAATAACGGCGAGCGAGCGGGCCAAGTCCTTGGCCAACCCTGTAATTCGCGACACCTTAACGCCTGCCGCAGGCTGTATCTCGAATCTTGTTATAACCGGACCTGGGAAAACGGCGACAACTTCGGCCTCTACCCCATAGTCTTTGAGTTTGAGCTCAAGCAATCGTGACATCGCCTCCAGGTCATTGGGTGAATAGCCTCGTTCCCCGTCCTGCTGCTGCTCATCCAAAAGATGCAGCGCTGGTAGTCCATCTACTGCGCTGATACGAAACAGGTTTCCCTGTCTTTCCCTGGCAACCCGGTTGCTGTCTTCTTTCTTCTGGGCCAATGGAGCTTCGATAATCGGAGCAACTCGCTGCTGCTTCTTCTCAACATGCTTCTCGAGAGCCTCGCGTCGATGCTCGGCACTACGCTGGATTTCGCGCTTTTGCTGGACTATAGACAATACCCGATGGCTTGCGTCGCTGGTTCTTGCTGCTATCTCAATGAAAAGACGGCCACTTGCATCCATTACACGGAGCCAGGAAATATCCAGGAACGCGGTAAGACCAAAAAGGAACATCGCCACCAGGAATAATGTAGCGCCCACATAGGAGAACACCGGGATCAGAAGGTCTGCTATCTCCGAACCGATAATACCGCCACTACCGTACTGGTAATCAAGGCCTGAGATGTAAAAATGCATTGCTGCGATAGCAGTCCCTGCGCCGACCGTTAAGGACAGGCCTAATCCGCGAAAAATGAATATAGGCCAGTTAAATTCAGTCTCTGTTTCTCGCTCACGAAAGATCGTCCAAGCCTGCGAAGCGAGCATCATAGGAAACAGGTAAGACAAGAAGCCGAAGAAAAACAGGAAGACGTCCGCGATCCAGGCACCACTCAAACCGACGATATTATTCACCGTTTCGTCTGAGCCTGTATAGGTCCAGCCTGGGTCATTTCGATCGAAGCTGATTAATGCCAGCGTGAGGAAAAGCGCAGTAGCAATTAACGCAATGAACGCACCCTCTTTCAACCGGGGTCCAAGCAGCTCCGAAAAATCCGGTTTATTCCTGCTTGTTGTCTTGGATTGAGCCAATTCAGGAAACCTGTGTTTATTCCGTGGAATATCTTTAAAATCAGAGTGTTAGATATTATAACTAAACGGCACTCGTATAAACGTTTTTATCTCCGCCGAAATGAGGGCTATGCGTTAACGAGCCTATCTCGTTATTTCGTTCTGATGTAGAATGCCGGCTTTTAATAACTGTTTCCTAAAGGAGGCCCCATGGCAGGACCTAGCCAGCCGCAAGTAACCGACGAAGTGTGGGATGATGATCGGGTGAAGTCTTTCCTTGAAATGGAAGACTATGGCGGTAACGTCGATTTCCACCTGTTAATGAGAGCCTATCGCGGAATGCGACCGGCCGACTTTGAACGTTTTCTACCTTTTTTTATTGATGCCAATCATGACCTGGACGCAACAGATGATCAGGGCCGCACCCTTTGGTCCACTATCGAGGAACACCGCCAGGGTGCAGATTTCATCGCCTTGCGAAAAAAGCACCAGCAGAGCTCGTCCCAATCAGCATGACCAAAAACACATGAGCCACAAAACAAGAACCATAAGCGACTGATAGCATGAAAGCAGTACATCACAAATTACTCATTCTCGGCTCAGGCCCAGCTGGTTATTCAGCAGCTATCTATGCCGCGAGAGCCAACCTGAATCCGGTTGTTATCACAGGAATCGAGACTGGCGGCCAGCTCACCACGACGACTGACGTCGATAACTGGCCTGGAGATGCCCATGGCCTGCAGGGACCAGACTTGATGGTTCGCATGCAGGCGCATGCAGAGCGATTCGACACCGCCATTGTTTACGATCACATCCATACAGCAGAATTGACTGAGAAACCGTTTCGGCTGCATGGCGACCAGGCAATCTATACCTGTGATTCATTGATTATCGCGACCGGCGCTTCTGCTCGTTATCTCGGACTGCCTTCGGAAGAGGCATTCAAAGGTAAGGGCGTCAGTGCCTGTGCAACCTGTGATGGTTTCTTTTACAAGAAGCAGAAAGTCGCAGTCATCGGTGGCGGGAATACCGCGCTTGAGGAAGCGCTCTATCTATCAAATATCGCTTCTGAAGTGGTCATGGTGCATCGACGAGACACCTTCCGCGGAGAAAAGATTCTACGCCAACGTGTCGTCGAAAAAGACAATATCAATATACAGTGGGATCACACGTTGGACGAAGTGATAGGCGACGATATGGGTGTCACCGGAATGCGGATCAAGAGTGTTAAGACGAACGAGACCGTCGAGTTCGATCTTCAGGGTGTCTTTATCGCCATTGGTCACACACCTAATACCGAGATTTTTGCTGGCCAGTTAGACATGAACAATGCCTACATTAACATTCATGCCGGTCTAGCCGGTAATGCAACCGCAACCAGCATTCCGGGCGTATTCGCGGCAGGCGACGTAGCGGACCAGGTTTACAGGCAGGCAGTCACCTCATCCGGGTTTGGGTGCATGGCTGCATTGGATGCTGAAAAATACCTGGATGAACTTGAAGCCTAGACAGCATCAATTATGAGCGCCGTTGCGTGGTTGTCCGAGGATCCCGCGCTGTTTCCCGATATCGACGACGCGCTTACCGACCCCAATGGATTGCTAGCTGTTGGTGGGGATCTTTCTGAGGCCCGCCTGATAGCAGCCTATCGCCAGGGCATCTTTCCCTGGTTTGATGACGACCAGCCTATATTGTGGTGGTCACCTGACTCCAGGTGCGTGATTGACCCCACATCTTTTTCCCCCAGCCGAAGTCTGGCCAAGCGGATAAGAAAGGCCGACTTCGAGCTCAGAATCGACGACGCTTTTCCACAGGTAATCGATTACTGCCAGCTGCGTTCAGGCGATGAGGGCACCTGGATTACCGACGAAATGAAGGCCGCTTATCTCAATCTGCATGATTCGGGTTTCGCTCATTCTTTCGAATGCTACATTAACGGCACACTTTGCGGTGGGTTGTACGGGTTATCCATTGGTAATCTTTTTTTTGGAGAGTCGATGTTCCATCATGTTACCGACGCGTCAAAACTGGCTTTCACCGGCCTGATGAAAACAATGGCAAACGCAGGTTGTCCCATGGTTGATTGCCAGCTGCCTAACCCCCACTTACTGTCGTTGGGCGCCTTTGAGTTGCCCCGTGACCAGTTTCGTCAGATCCTCAATAAACACATTAATAAGCCGTCTATTGACTGGTCACAGCTACGTGGCGTTTGTCCCGTAATCTGGTAAGTTATTCCAATGACTTCGCTATCAGAACTCAAATTTTTTACGACACCCGCTCATGGCTGTAGTTACCTGGACGGTAAACAGGCTATTACCCTGTTCGCCGACCCACTCACGGAAATAAACAAGGATTTGTATTCGGCGTTGTCTGCGGTCGGTTTCAGGCGGAGCGGCAGCCACATTTACAGGCCCTACTGTCAGACGTGTGCAGCCTGCATTCCTGTACGAATTCCCGTGGCCCAGTTCACTGATAAACGAAAACATCGACGGGTTCGTAAAATGAATGAAGTGCTCACCGTGACGAAGCACTCACCACGGCTCACTGAAGAATATTTTTCACTTTACGAAAAGTACATCTCCGAGAGACATTCAGATGGTGATATGTATCCGGCATCAAGAGACCAGTTCCAGAGCTTTCTGGTAGACGGGCGTGCAGAGGCAAGTTTTTATGAATTTCGCAACTCAGAACGGTTGTTAGCGGTTGCCGTTGCCGATGAACTCAATGATGGGCTTTCCGCTATCTATACTTTCTTTGATACTGATGAACAAAGCAGAGCACTTGGAGTGTTCGCTGTACTGTGGCTGGTTGGCCAGGCTCAGGCCCAGCATCTTGATTTCCTTTATCTTGGATACTGGATCAAGCAGTGCCAGAAGATGAACTACAAGATGGAATACAAGCCCATCGAACTGTACGTCAACAATAGCTGGATTGGCATAGACGCTTGATTTGCATTGGTGATGAGTAGGAGGCACAATGCTCGCCGTTCAAACCAACCCCCAGAGGAACAATGGCAAAGGAAGAACAAATACAGATGTCGGGAAAGGTAATAGATACCATGCCCAATACGATGTTTCGGGTAGAACTTGAAAACGGGCACGTGGTCACCGCACATATCAGCGGCAAGATGCGAAAGAATTACATCAAGATCCTGACCGGCGATACGGTGAAAGTAGAACTCACGCCGTATGACCTCTCAAAAGGCAGAATAACCTTCCGCGAATAGTCTTAGACCATCTCCGGTTCCTCGATGACGAGGGACAGGTCACCATCTTCTACCGTCACGTGCACCACGCCACCCCCACTCGATAGTTTTCCAAACAGGATATCTTCAGCCAAATCCTTTTTGATACGATTCTGGATGAGGCGCTGCATGGGCCTTGCGCCCATCTTTTCGTCATAACCATTATCCGCAAGCCATACTCGCGCTTCGTCGGAAACCTCCAGCTGAACTTTCTTGTCGTCCAATTGTACCTGGATCTCAACCAGGAACTTGTCCACGACAGTCTTAATCACCTCCTTGGATAGTGAAGCAAACGGAATAATTGCATCAAGCCTGTTCCTGAACTCTGGCGTAAACATTTTCTTGAGGATTTCCATACCATCTGTGGCGTGATCCTGAGTCTGAAAACCTATCGAATTCCGACTCATTTCCTGAGCCCCGGCATTGGTGGTCATGACAATGATTACGTTTCGGAAATCAGCCTTGCGTCCATTATTATCGGTCAACGTGCCGTGATCGAACACCTGGAGTAACAGGTTAAATACTTCCGGATGCGCTTTTTCGATTTCATCCAGGAGTAACACACAATGCGGTTGCTTTGATATCGCCTCTGTTAGCTGCCCACCCTGGTCGTAACCAATGTATCCCGGAGGTGCACCAATCAACCTTGATACTGTGTGACGCTCCATGTATTCAGACATGTCAAAGCGAACCAGATCGATCCCCATAATATTAGCCAGCTGGCGACAGACCTCGGTTTTACCGACACCGGTTGGGCCACTGAACAGGAACGAACCGACGGGTTTACCCTCTTCTTTCAAACCTGCCCGGGATAGTTTTATCGCACTGGACAAGCTATTGATCGCCGGATCCTGGCCGAAGATCACCATCTTAAGGTTAGTTTCAAGATCCCTAAGTGCTGATTTATCAGTACTGGAAACGGTCTTTGGCGGTATCCGCGCTATCTTAGCGACTATTTGCTCTACGTCACCGACAGAAATCTGCTTTTTGCGGCGGCTCGGGGGTTGCAGCTGCTGATAGGCGCCGGCTTCATCAATAACATCTATGGCTTTGTCAGGCATGAAACGATCGTTAATGTATTTGTCGGCTAGTTCGGCCGCTACTCGCAGCGCACGATCGGTGTACTTAAGCTGGTGATGCTCCTCGAAGCGAGTCTTGAGCCCTTTAAGAATTTTGTAGGTGTCTTCGATGTTGGGTTCGTTGATATCGACCTTCTGGAACCGACGCGACAACGCTCTGTCCTTGTCAAAGATCCCCCTGTATTCCTGGTAGGTGGTCGAGCCAAGACAACGTATCTCTCCTGATGCGAGCAGTGGCTTGAGCAGATTCGATGCATCCATCACGCCACCGGACGCGGCTCCCGCACCAATGATGGTGTGAATCTCGTCAATAAACAGGATCTGGTGGGGCGTGTCTTTCAGCTCATTTAACAGTGACTTCAGCCGCTTCTCAAAGTCACCCCGATACTTGGTGCCTGCGAGTAACGCACCAAGATCAAGGGCATGAACGGTACTTTCCTTGATGATATCGGGCACCTGCCCATCAACGATTAATTTCGCAAGACCTTCTGCAATGGCAGTCTTTCCAACGCCAGACTCGCCAACCAACAACGGGTTGTTCTTGCGTCGACGAGATAGGGTTTGGATGACTCGTTCAACCTCCGAACTTCGACCTATAAGCGGGTCGATCAGCCCTTTTCTGGCTTGCTCGTTCAGATTGGTTGCGTAGGATTCAAGAGCGCTCGCCTGCTTCTCGCCTTCTTCCTCTCCTTCTGAAATACCTTCACCTGGTGTTTCAGAGCCCTCACCTTCTTTACCCACGCCATGCGCGATGAAATTAACAATATCGATGCGATTAACATCCTGTTGATTCAACAGAAAGACGGCATGACTTTCCTGTTCACTAAATATCGCCACCAGTACGTTGGCACCATCGACCTCTTTCTTGCCACTGGACTGCACATGAAAAACTGACCGCTGCAGCACGCGCTGGAACCCAAGTGTCGGTTGCGTTTCGCGATCATTTTCATTTTGTGGAATTAGCGGTGTTGTAGCCTCAAGAAACTCTTCCAGCTCCGCTCGAAGTTTTTCGATATCTGCACCACAGGCACCGAGCACAGAAACAGCAGAGGTGTTGTCCAATAAGGATAGCAACAAGTGCTCAACAGACATCAGTTCATGCCGCTTTTGCCTGGCATCTTTAAAAGCCAGGTTCAGGGTTACTTCAAGTTCTGTGCTTAACATAGTAGGTAACGTCTTCCTCTAATCATCATCGTCTTCTACTGCTTCAATTTCTGAAATCAGCGGGTGTTGGTTTTCCTGCGCGTACTGATTGACCTGCGCAGATTTAGTTTCTGCAATGTCCCTGGGGAAAATCCCGCAGGTTGCCTTACCTTGCGTGTGAACCGCGAGCATCACCTGAGTGGCTTTTTCCCTGCCCAGCCCAAAAAACGATTGTAGCACTTCAACCACGAACTCCATTGGAGTGTAGTCATCATTCAGTAAGACCACTCTATATAGAGGTGGTTTTTTTATCTTGGGTTCTACGGGTGCTTCCAGAACCCCTGTATCTCTGCCAGGCTCAAGAGGATCTTCCTCACCACCGGTAGCTTTTATTATTAATTCAATCACACTTACTCTTTATAAGGTCTAACGAGGGTTTATCAAGATGCACTGGTCGAATCCTGCCAACTGTTCACCTTCTGTCCTGTTACCTTTTGTCCTGTTAAAAGGCTCATGGTCTATTCTAACCAGAATCAGTCCCCGGAGAAACTTGACTAAAGGGTTATAGGCGAGAATTGCCTGATTTCGTAAGTTTTCGTATTTGCCAGACTCTAAGTCACTGTAAACATAGAGAAAATAAGCCAACTTGACGGAGCCTTTTAAATACTCCTAAAGTGCTTGTAAGAAAATGCTACTTTGGTCGTTGTTTTCATATACCCAGTCGATTGAACCTCGCAGGTACGGCGTTGAATCTGGTCGGGCGCATGTCATGGCGTTTGTTAACAGCAATGAGGTCACCACTATGCCTACGGGACAAGTTAAGTGGTTCAACAATGCCAAGGGATTCGGTTTCATACTCCCTGAAGATGAAAGTGAAGACTATTTTGTTCACTACTCATCAATTGTTATGGACGGTTATAAAACATTAAAAGCAGGACAAGCTGTCAGCTTCGAGATGATTGATGGACCAAAAGGTATTCACGCGGTCAACGTCAGCCTTCTCGATCAGGAAGATGATGTCAGGCAGGACGAAGACGGGAACGGAAACTCTGCCGAAGCCCCTGCGGCCTCAGAGTAGTCGCACCAGGAATCCCTTTAAGGCGTAAGTGTGTCCGGCCATAACCTGATCCTTTTAAACAAGCCATTTGGAGTCATGAGCCAGTTCTCCGGTGACTCTCCCAATCTTTCGGACTATGTTACTGAAAAAGGGTTCTACACTGCTGGACGGTTGGACAAAGACTCTGAGGGACTTCTGTTGCTGACAAACGACGGTAAGCTTCAAAACAGAATCAGCGATCCACAATTCAAAATGGAAAAGACCTACTGGGCGCAGGTTGAAGGAGAAATCGATAATAGTGCTATCAAGCGCCTCACCGAAGGCGTCGACCTGAAAGACGGGCAGACCAAACCGGCAACAGCATCACGAATAAGGTGTCCTCTTCCGAAGAGAGTGCCGGACATCCGTGTACGCCAATCTAAACCAACCAGTTGGCTTGAATTAACAATACGTGAAGGGAAGAATCGCCAGGTCAGGAGAATGACCGCAGCCGTTGGCTTCCCTACGTTAAGATTATTTCGTCACCGAATTGGTCCGTGGACCTTGCAGGATCAAGCACCTGGCACATACCGAAAGGAACATATCAACTTTTAGATAATTATTTTTTCGTCACTGCAGGTTATTGAGACTTTCCCCAGGCATCAGCTGCTGTCTCATCACTTTCTCGCGTGGTTAACCAGCGCTCCCCTTCGTCTGTTTTTTCTTTCTTCCAAAAAGTGGCACGTATTTTCAGATAATCCATCACAAAAGAGCAGGCAGCAAAGGCATCTCCCCGATGCTGGCTAGCCATTCCAACGAATACAATTTCATCCCCTGGATAGAGATCTCCTACGCGATGAATGACCGTTGCCGCAATAACGTCCCACCTCTCGGCGGCCTCATCAATGATTTTATCGAGCTCTCGTTCAGTCATCCCGGGGTAGTGTTCAAGATGGAGCGCCTGCACCGATTCGTCTTCGTTGAGATCTCGAACGGTACCGGTAAACGTTACGACAGCGCCTACTTTTAAACTGACTGATCGGAGGTGGTCATATTCCGACCTAAGATCGAAAATTTCTTCCTGGACCTGGATTTTCCTTTCCATTCTAACCACCCGTTACCGGGGGAAAGAACGCCACTTCATCCCCATCGATAACACCGACATCCTCGTTGATCATATCCTGGTTAACGGCGATACGAATGTTTTCAGCAGTCAGTATCTCAAGCCACTCAGGCAAATGTTGGTCCGCCAGTTGCGAAATGAGAGCTGATACGCTGGAGGAACCGGAAATCTGCAGATCGACTGAATCCACGCCCAGCGCCTCACGCAAGCTGGCAAAAAATACAATTTTGACTGTCACGCTGACTTGACCCAGTCGCCGGATTTGCCGCCGGACTTACTGTCCAGCACTATTTCAGAGATCACCATTCCCCGATCTACTGCTTTGCACATATCGTAAATAGTCAGTGCTGCTATTGAAGCGGCCGTCAGCGCTTCCATTTCCACCCCCGTTTTTGCAACAACCTTGCACCTTGTCGAGATGCGAATCTGACTGCTGGCTTCATCGAATTCAAAATTGACCTCTACCGAAGTCAGCGCAAGGGGGTGGCACAGGGGAATCAAGTCAGAACATTTCTTCGCAGCCTGGATACCGGCTATTCGTGCAACGGCAAGTACATCCCCTTTCTTTGCGTCCCCATTAAGAACCAGCGCAAGCGTTTCCGGCAGCATGGACACAGTTGCCGATGCGAGGGCAACCCGCTCAGTAACATCTTTATCGCCGACATCGACCATTCTGGCCTGCCCCTGCTCGTCTACATGGGTCAGCTGATGACCAGGTGTTTTATTTGACATAATGCTCGCATCTTAAATGTTTCCGGGACTGCTATCGACCTACTGAACTGGCCACAAAATATTACAGTTGCAACTATTGTACAACGGAACGATAAGTTCTTGACGGCTTCCTTCGTCACCCGGTCAGTTTCTTATACCCAGGTAGCGCTTAACTCAGCAACTGTATCACCATCGATGAACCCGGTGAGGTCATTGCGAAATGACTTTCGCCCAATTGGAAAACTTGGGATAATTTCCGGGAATCGCAGCAATTGACGCGGACTAGACTGACCCCGTTGCTCGATACGACAAGGATCCATCGCTCATACACCTCAGATACCCAATAAGCGCGTTTTTCCTAAGCCACAACCTGACCTGAAAATGGAGTAAAATACAGCTTCACTAGCATCTTTGCTTTGTTACCTTAAGGCGGTCATGAAAGGAAACTCTTCATCCGACCCCGGCGATACCAGGGTTATTGTTGGCATGTCCGGCGGCGTCGATTCTTCAGTCACTGCACTGCTTTGCCTTGAAAAAGGCTACCAGGTAGAGGGCCTTTTCATGAAGAACTGGGATGAAGATGACGGGACTGAGTACTGTACCGCGATGGAAGATCTCGCAGACGCCAAGGCGGTCTGCCAAGAACTGGGCATTAAACTTCACGAGGCAAATTTCGCCGCGGAATACTGGGACAATGTCTTTTCCCATTTCCTTGAAGAGTATCGACTTGGCAGAACCCCAAACCCTGATGTGCTGTGTAACCGCGAAATAAAGTTTAATGTCTTCGCCCGGTATGCGGAAGTACTCGGCGCTGACCTGGTCGCAACGGGTCATTATGCCCGGCTCGAAACGATTAATGGTTGCCTGCGCCTGATGAAAGCCGAGGACAGAAACAAAGATCAGAGTTACTTCCTACAATCGGTGACCTCTGAACAGTTCAGTAACGTTATATTCCCACTGGGTGATTTGAAAAAAGATCATGTGAGGGTCATTGCCCGAGAAAACAACTTGCCAGTTCACTCCAAGAAAGATTCAACCGGGATCTGCTTTATCGGTGAGAGAAGATTCAAGGATTTTCTGCAGACCTACCTACCCGCCAATCCCGGTGACATTGTTGACCTCAAAGATCAAGTGATCGGTCAGCATGATGGACTGATGTATCACACACTCGGCCAGAGGCAAGGACTCGGGATCGGTGGCCTCAAAGGCAGCAAGGAACAACCCTGGTATGTCGCGGCCAAAGACCTGCTCTCCAATCAGTTGATCGTCGCACAAGGTAACGATAACCCTGCCCTGTTTTGTTCGTCCATGGAGCTTGAGGAAATCTCGTGGATTGGCAGGTCACCAGATTTACCGACTGAATTGTGCGTAAAGACCCGATACCGACAGGCGGACCAATTGTGCCATCTTGATCGCAATGATACCGGCTACTCCGTTGAGTTCAGGGAACCACAACGTGCGGTGACACCAGGTCAATGGGCATGCTTCTATGACAGAGACATCTGCCTCGGCGGCGGCATCATCGTTGCAACGGGTAATCCCCTATGAAACTGCAAAAAACAGAAGAGCGCGTTCTTGCTTTAGCCGGGCTGGTACAAAGTTGTTACCTGGTAGCAGGTATCGCACGAACCGGTATGGCCAGCCAGGATAATCTAGCGGGTTGCCTTGAAAGTATTTTTGTCACCAACCCAAATGAAACCCTGGACGTCTACAAAGGCGGCAATGGCGTGCGGACGGGCCTTCGGCTGGTATCCGAGATCCTCGGTGAACTAAAAATCGGCGAACATAGCGAGACTATCCGTTATGTCATGGATGTACTGTCACTCGAACAGCGTCTACGCCGGACACCTAAACTGATGAGGTCCTTGGGTGCAGGGATTAGTGCAACCCAGGAGCATCGGCATCTGAATGAACTTACCGTAACCGATGAAGACATCATTTCAAGATTATCCGGACTCTATGAAGACACCGCAGGGACTGTACAACCCAGGATCCGAGTCCAGGGACAGCAGAAACACCTGGCCAATAAAATGAACA
>Ga0206679_10000611_pt1 | contig 29751 bp, 21 predicted proteins | sample M110012015metaG_FD_155464 | JGI IMG/M metagenome (GOLD analysis project Ga0206679, IMG submission 155464) | Ammonia-oxidizing marine archaeal communities from Monterey Bay, California, United States - M1 100m 12015 | ecosystem: Environmental > Aquatic > Marine > Intertidal zone | place: USA... | reverse complement strand
TTTAAATAAGAACTTTTTAGTTAAAAGAGGAGGGACTATCAATTGGTATGGAGATCCTTACAAAGCAGATATTGATTTGGTTACTTATTATCCCTTGAAAACTAGCTTGTATGATATTATGCCAGATGCTGAAAAAGAAGATTGGAAGCAAAAAACAGATGTAAATGTTGAAATGCATTTAACAGATAATATTTTCAATCCCGAAATTGATTTTGATATTCTACTTCCTAGAGCAAATCAAAGTGCGAAATCAGTAGTAAAAAACCTTGTTAGTTCAGATCAGGAAATGAATAAACAAGTTTTTTCATTATTGATCTTGAATCAATTTATGACCAATAAACAAGATATTTCAAATGCTGGTGTGGACCTTTCTATTTCAACTACTACTGAGATGTTGTCAAGTCAGCTAAGTAACATGATCTCTAAATTTTCTGATGATTTTGATTTAGGATTTAAATATAGTCCTGGTGATGAGATCAGTAATGATGAGGTAACTATAGCAATGTCAACACAACAATTTAATGATAGACTGACAATTGAAACTAATTTAGGGGTTTCTCAAGGTAATAAATTGAACCAAAACCCATCAAGCTTTATAGGTGATGTAGATGTTGAATATAAGCTAAATTCAGATGGTAATTTAAGGGTTCACGCATTCAATGAATCCAATGAATATGATTTCACTAACTTGGAACAATCTCAATATACTCAGGGGGTTGGTGCATTCTATAAACAAAGCTTTAATAATTGGGGTGAGTTATTCTGTGAAATGGGTAATTTATTTAAAAGAAATAGTAAAGAATGTAAGTCATGTGAGAATAAAGAAGGTAGAGATTCTTGTAAGAAACCTTGATTACTATTTTAATATAAATCTATAAAGAAGATGAGCATCTTCTTCTGCATAATCTATCCCAACTCTTTTAGTAACAATAATTTCATTGTCTTTAATTATTTTGCCTTGATCTTCTAGCCATATTTGATCTCTAATAAGAGAAACACCATTGAATTTATTATTGATCCCCATTGATACAGAAATTTTGCCAGGACCATTATTGCACTGGCTAGTGAATTGTTTTTTATTTCTTCTTTTTAGCATTAATGAAATTCCTTTTACTGGTTTAATACCTCTTATTAGCACTGCTTTGGGATCATTTTTTTTACTGGTTACTATATTTAATAAATGGTGAATCCCATAACATAAGTAAACATAACAAACACCACCTTTTAAATACATGGTTTGTGTTCTCTTGGTCCTTTTATTATTATAGGCATGACATGCTTTGTCATCGATTCCATTATAAGCTTCTGTTTCTGTAATTATTCCTGCAGTAACTTCTCCATCCAATTGCGTGTATATGACTTTGCCTAATAAATCTTTGGCAATTTTCACAACATCTTCATTTATATAGTAAGAGTTAGGGATTATCATTTTTTTATCAATTGGAGTTGATTAAGCTCATTTAGCATGACTTCGTTAGTATCTAGCATTTTTCTAATAACTAATGTAATTTGTTTTTTCTGGCTTTCTGATCGGTTGTTTTCTAATAATTGGTTGATTTCCATTGGTCTTTCCTTTAATTGATCCTTAATGAAAAGTATAATTGTTTTTTTGTTAAGAGGTATTTTATTTAAATCATTATCTATACAAATATCACAAGAACAAGCCGCATTATTAAAATTCTCGCCAAAATAGTTGAGGAGCATATTATTTCTGCAATTAGAGGTATTATACGCATATTCTATTACTGAATTCACCTTGTTTAGTTCATTTTTTTTCCTGTCTATGTAAATTAGGTTTGATAAGGATAATCTTTTGGTGTCTTGTCTTGGTTCTAAAAAAGTAATGATCGTATCTTTATTTTGTGGTAGATAGTTAACGATATTTAGATCGTTTAGCTCCATTAAATGCTGTTTAACTATTTCTGGTTTTATATTTAATCTATTAGCAATAGTTATTTCGTTAATAGTAGCTTTATGATCGAACAATCCTGAATAGCTCCTAAGGATTACTTTTATCAGTGACCTATATTTAATATTTCTATCAATATAATCCGATAGCTCATTATGAAAAATGTGAAATTTCAACCTAGATAACTCAAATTTATTATTGGTGATACTAAGGTGCTCGGATAGTTCTAGGATTCTAAATGAATTGTAAATTTCTAAAGCACTTTTATTTATCATATCAGAAAATGAATTAAAATTAAGAGAGTAGGAGACCCCTTCTCCAGATCCTATGGCTATTTGATGCAGGTTGCAGAATTTTTGATAGATATATTGAATAATCTCTTTAGGTGGGTATTTGATAGCTATTCTTTGCTTGAGCTCTTCTTTATCATTTTCATTGACTAATAAATAGGAGTTGGCTTCGTCTCCATTTCTTCCAGCTCTACCAGCTTCTTGAAAATAGGATTCAATAGAGCTTGGAAGATCAAAATTGACAACTGTACTTACATCTGCTTTGTCAATACCCATTCCAAATGCATTGGTTGCAACTATGGTCTTGTATTGATTGTCGATCCATTTGTTCTGAATATCCTTACGGTCTTTATTGCTCAGTCCAGCATGATAGATAAGCACCCTAGTTTCTTTAGAATTAAGAAATTTAGCTATTTCATGACATCTCCTTCTTGAATTAACATATATAAGTGAGCTATTTTGATTGTCTAATATTTTAGTTAGTTGAGTTAATTTATTTTCAGTTCTAATGACTTTGTAGCTAAGGTTAGGTCTATAAAATGAATTTTGAATAATATTAGAAACTTTAAAGTTAAGCTGATGTTGAATGTCTTTAGCAACTTCTGGTGTAGCAGTAGCAGTTAAGGCAATGAAAGTCAAATTAGGATGAATGTCTTTTAATTGAGCAATATTCAAATAGTCTGGTCTAAAATCATATCCCCATTGTGATATGCAATGAGCTTCATCTATTGCTACAAAACTCACCTTCATTTTTTTTAGTCTCTCTATAAAAATGCTGGTTTTTAGTCTTTCTGGGGATACATAAAGTATTTTTATATTACCAAAAATACAATTGTCAAGAGTAATATCTATTTCTCTTTTTGACATTGTTGAATTGATAAAGCTTGTTTTAATATTTCTTTTTTTTAATCCCTCAACTTGATCTTGCATTAAAGCGATCAAAGGAGAAATTACAATACATATTCCTTCTGATAAAATTGCTGGAAGTTGATAACAGATAGATTTTCCTCCACCAGTTGGTAGAAGAGCTAATGTGTCTTTATTTTTTAATATAGACTCAATTATTTCTTGCTGCTTAGGTCTGAAATTTTCATAACCCCAATGTGACTTAAGTGTTGATTTCAAGTCATTTCTCATATTTAAATGTAATGATGATTTGTTATATAAACATAGATAGTTTAATTTACATAGAAATAAAGTCTAATAATCTTTTAATTTTCTTAAATTCGTGCCCAAAATAGGATATGATAGTGGAAGAGATTGCAGAAATTCAAATACAAAGAACATCAGGTTCAAGAATAAATCAAGTTGATTGGGATACCTTACCATTTGGAAAAGTTTTTTCTGATCATATGTTTGTTATGGACTATAAAGATGGTCATTGGAGCAATCCTCAAATTCAACCTTATGGAGACCTTTCAATATCTCCAGCTACTTCTGTACTACATTATGGACAAAGCTGTTTTGAAGGGATGAAAGCCCATAAAAATGAAGAAGGTGAAATTCTATTATTCAGACCTTATGAAAATGCTAGTAGATTTAATATTTCTGCTGAGCGTATGTGTATGCCTACTATTCCTGAGGAGTTTTTTATGGAGGCGCTGAAATCCTTATTAGACTTAGATAGAGAATGGATTCCTAATAGAAAAGGGTATTCATTATACATAAGACCATTTTTAATAGCAACTGACCCATATGTTGGTATTAGACCATCACAGACCTATAAATTCATCATTTTCACATGTCCTGTTGGTGCTTATTATAGCAGTCCTGTACCTGTGAAAATTGAAACTGAATACACAAGAGCCGTTAGAGGTGGTACTGGATATGCAAAAGCTGCAGGTAACTATGCTGCTGCATTATACCCAGCTAAATTAAGCCAAGATCAGGGCTATACTCAATTGATTTGGACCGATGCTGAAGAGCATAAATATATCGAGGAAGCAGGAACAATGAATATTTTATTTAAGATAGGAGATAAATTAATTACTCCTGCATCAAGTGATACTATTCTAGATGGATTAACTAGAAGAAGTGTATTAGATATTGCTAAAGAATGGGGGATTAATGTTGAGGAAAGAAGAGTATCTATTGATGAAATTATTACTTCATTTGAAAATGGCACCATTAAAGAAGCATTTGGAGCTGGAACTGCTGCCACAATTGCACCTATAAGTCTTATTAATTATCAAGGTCAGGATTATGTTCTTCCTGAGAGAAATGATGAAAGTTTTTCTACTAAAGTACTTGCTTATCTAAATGATTACAAAAAAGGTAAGGTAGAAGACAAATTCAATTGGCTTTATAAAATTTAATTTCTTTATGGAATTATGCCAATAAACGCATCTCATTAATATGAGACATTTTGTTTTTATTCTATTATTTACCCACCTTTTTTCTTATAGTCAAAATAAGATAAGTTTTGTTATAAATGGTAAGGCTTATGATCACGATGGAGTTGCTGTACCATCTGCTAAAGTGTCTTTTAATGGTCATTATACATTTACAAATGACCAAGGTGAATATTTTCTAGAAGTCTATAATAAAGAAACTTTACAGCTTACATTTAAGCATGTAGGGTTTTTAACGAAAACAATTACAGTAAATAATAGGTGGTTTAAAAACATTAGGCATAATGATACTCTAGAATTTAAAAAGACGATTCTTGATGATAATTTGCTAAAACAGTTTACAGTTACATCCAAAAAAATAGATACTATTTATGGAAATCAACGATTTTCAGTGGAAGATTTTGAATTGATCGATAGTAATAGGCTTATTTTACTTTTGTATGAGAAAAATCTTAAAAAGGGATCAAAAATAGTATTAACTGATGGTTTACAGGAAATGATCCATAGTTATATTGTTCCAGGAAAAGCTATAAGCCTATATAAAGACTTTGCAGAAAGGGTATTTGTAATTACAGAAACCGGAGTATTTCATGTCAAGGTAAATAAGATTGCTAATAAAATCGAACTTTTATCAGTAGATGAAAAAGACTTTTATGGATTTTATCATCGAGTAATCGATACACTTGAAAATCAATATTTCTACAGTAATTACAATGAATTGTACCCAGAAGTTAGGTTTTATGCTACTATTAAGGATGATACTTCTCATTTTCTTATGAGAGAAGTAAGGGATGACTTTATGATGGAATTGTACCGTGCTCAATTTAAATACGTTAGTGGTAGAGATAAATTATGGGCTTACAGGAAAGAGCAGGAAACAGGGATTGATAAAGAAATTTGGATAGGAGCTTCTTTTTTCACACAGGATATTTTGTATCAGCCGGTATATGCACCATTATTTGTAAAGAATGATACAGTTTTAATATTTGATCATTACAATGACTTACTATTCAAATATGATATTAGTAGAAAACCTGTAGATTCAATTCCAATAAGCTATCATCATAAAAACAAGAAAGATAAATGGAATCAACCATTAGTGCAGGATCCTATTTTAAAAAATATTTTGGGTATATATCATAAAGGAGGTATTACTATTCTAAAGTCGATTGACCTTAATACTGGTAAGCCTATAAATTATTTTGAATTGGGATTTAGGTATGTAGAAAAAGTAAAGGTGGTTGATGGATATGTATATTATGTATACAGACCATTTGAGTCATTACAGAAAAAGTTTCTCTATAGAGAGAAAATAGCATTTAATTAATGTTTTTAGGAGAAACATATCTTTCTAATAATGCATTCCCTTTAGATAAATGACTCCAACTATTAACATTGCTGTTTAGGATTGCAACACAGCATGTTTTCATTTCAATCCAATCGTCAGTAAGGTAAGATGCTAGGTTGCTAAACCCTGGATTATGTCCAAAAATATAGGCACAATTGTATTGATCATCAATAGTATTGATTATTTGTAAAATAGATTCTTTATTGGCAAGATAGATTTTCTCATTTTCTATAATACCTGAATTAGGAAAATTAATCTCATTTGCAATTAATTGTGCTGTAGTTAAGGCTCTTTTAGCAGGAGAAGATAAAATAATATCTGCTTTTTCATGATGATCCAAAAGGAATTTGCCAACTCTTGGCGCATCTTTTAAACCTCTATGGTTCAGTGCTCTATTGAAATCGTTGACCTCTGGATTACCCCAATCAGATTTCCCATGACGTATGATGTATAATTTTTTCATTAGAAAAGGAGTGCTACATGTTTTCTATGACCATAGCAGATGCTCCACCACCTCCATTGCAAATTCCTGCTGCTCCGAATTTCCCATTATTTTGCTTTAATACATTGATCAATGTTACAATGATCCTGGAACCACTACTTCCAAGAGGATGTCCTAAGGCAACTGCACCTCCATTTACATCGACTTTAGAAGGATCTAATCCTAGTTTTTTAGTATTGGCAATACCAACAACAGAAAAAGCTTGATTCAGCTCCCAGTAATCAATATCATCAACTTTTAAATTGGCTTTATCCAGTGCTTTAGGTACAGCTAAAGAAGGAGCAGTAGTGAAAAGTGCAGGATCTTGAGCAGCATCAGCATAACTAATGATCTTAGCAATTGGGTTTAACCCTAATTCATTTGCTTTTTCTTTACTCATTAAAACCAAAGCAGAAGCACCATCGTTCAATGTAGATGCATTAGCAGCAGTAACAGTACCTTCCTTTGTAAAAACTGCTCTAAGTGCTGGGATCTTCTCCATTTTAACATTAGTATATTCTTCATCTTTAGCTACAATCACTGGATCTCCTTTTCTTTGAGGAACCTCTACGGGAACGATCTCGTCATTGAATTTTCCATTATCCCAAGAAGCTTTGGCTCTATTGTAAGATTCAATGGCAAAATCATCCTGATCTTCTCTAGAAATGTTATTGTCATCAGCACATTGATCGGCACATACACCCATGTGGGTTTTATTATATACATCAGTTAATCCATCTTTCACCATTCCGTCTAGCATTTTAGCATCACCTAGCTTGGTGGCATTTCTTGCATTATAATAATGAGGTACCATAGACATGTTTTCCATGCCGCCAGCAACAACTACATCAGCATCACCACATTTTATAGATTGGGTAGCCAAGCTAATGGCTTTCATTCCAGATGCACATACCTTATTTACTGTAGTACAAGGAACATTTTCACCAATACCTGCAAAAATAGCAGCCTGTCTAGCAGGAGCCTGTCCTAAATTTGCTTGTAATACATTTCCCATGAAAACTTCATCTACTAAATTAGGATCAATTCCTCCTTTGTTGAGGGCACCTTTAATTGCAGTAGCTCCTAGTTGAGTGGCAGAAACTTTACTTAATGACCCTCCAAAGCTACCCATAGGAGTTCTTACTGCTGAGATGATAACGACTTCTTTCATGATGATTTTTTATAATTAATTAGGATTGCAAATTTAATTAATCATTCCATTTCGAAAGAATATAAATTATAATATTTTAAAGCATTAACAGAATGCTTGTTGTTGAATTAAAAAACTATATTATTTTTGCAGTCGTTCATCTTTTAGATGATTGAACGGAGAGGTGGCAGAGTGGTAATGCAACAGCCTGCTAAGCTGTCAACGAGCAATCGTTGCCTGGGTTCGAGTCCCAGTCTCTCCGCCAAATAAAAAAAGCCACTCTAAAGTGGCTTTTTTTTATTGAATAAATTTAAAATTTAATGAGCAGTAAGATATTCTGCAACACCATCATGTGTAGCATTCATAGCTTCATCACCTTTTGTCCAATTAGCTGGACAAACTTCACCATGCTCTTCAAGATGCTGTAAAGCATCTACCATTCTAATTGCTTCATCTACATTTCTACCTAATGGAAGATCATTCACTAATTGATGGCGAACTTTTCCTTCTTTATCAATTAAGAAAAGACCTCTATATGCAATAAGCTCTCCTTCTGCGATCATATCCCCATTATCGTCCCAGCCAAAATCTCCTACTAGCACATCATAATTAGAGCTAATGGTCTTATTGGTGTCTGCAACTAATGGATAAGTAACACCTTCAATACCACCTTTATTCTTAGGCATTTGTAACCAGCCCCAATGAGACTGTTCAGTATCTGTAGATACTCCAATTACTTCAACATTCCTGTTTTTAAAATCTTCTAATTTTTCCTGGAAAGCAAAAAGCTCAGTAGGACAAACAAATGTAAAATCCTTTGGGTAAAAGAAAAGGATTACATATTTCCCTTTAAATTGAGAAAGAGAAAAGTCATTAACAATTTCCCCTCCGTTTATAACAGCCTGTGCGTTAAAATCAGGCGCCATTTTTCCAACTAATACAGCCATTTTTTATAATTTTTTAATTAACATTGCGAATGTAGGGTACAATATTATTATATGTATAATTTTTCTATTTTTTTTATTCATTTGTTTAAAAATATTGATCAATGAACGAACTAAGACCTTTTCATTTGGCTATTCCAGTACATGATTTAGAGTTATGTAGAAAGTTTTATAATGAAGTTATGAAAATGGAAGAGGGGAGGTCCGATTTAAAATGGGTCGATTTTAACTTTTACGGACATCAATTTGTTATTCATGAAACAGGTTATAAAGCGAATGTTAATACTAATGAAGTAGATGGTCATGGAGTTCCTGTTCCTCATTTTGGAGTTGTTCTTTCAATGGAAGATTGGAAGAGTCTAGCAAGTCATTTAAAATCAATTAAGCTGGAGTTTATAATTGAACCTTATATTAGATTTAAAGGTGAACCTGGCGAACAAGCTACAATGTTTTTTCAAGACCCTTCAGGTAATGCCTTAGAATTCAAGGCCTTTAATTCATTGGAGAAGCTATTCGAGAAATAGTATTTTGTATATATTGTAAACTTATATGCATTTTTTATTTATTGTTTTAATTTTTCTATTCTTACCCGCAGACTTGTTTTCACAGTCGGGAGGTGAGGATTGTTCTTCTGCTACACAGATTTTTTCTATACCATTTGTTGGCATAGGTAATACAACATCAGCTATAGATGATTATTATGAAAATTGTCCAGATATAGGTAATGTTGGAGGAGCTCCAGATCAGGTATATTATTATATTACTGGAAATTCACCTGAATTTATAGACGCTTCTTTGTGTGAGGCTGTTACAGACTATGATTCTCAGCTTTATATATATCAAGGTGCTTGTAATACAATACCTATAGCATGCCAGGAAGATGGTTGCCAATCGCCTGCTTATTCTTCACCCTATAACTCTATGCTTTCAGGAGTTTTATTACAACCCAATACTATTTTTTATTTTGTGATTGATGGGTATGATGCTGGTGCAATGGGGAATTATCAGTTGAATATCGATACAAGTATTGCATTTGATCTACCAGACTCAAGTATAATACCATTAGTTTATATTAATACATTAGGACAAACTATAATTGATGAACCTAAAATTACAGCTCAAATGGGCATTGTAAATAATGGAGTTGGAAATTATAATAATAATACAGATCCTTACAATGAATATGATGGAGAGATTGGAATAGAAATTAGGGGTTCTTCATCTGCAATGTTTTCCAAAAAAGGATATGGAGTTGAAACTAGGGATGGTACAGGTGCTAATTTAAATGTGCCTTTGTTTGGAATGCCTTCAGAGAATGACTGGGTATTTCATGGGCCATATAGCGATAAAAGTTTATTAAGAAATTTTCTATCCTATTATTTGGGAGGTCAAATGTATTATTATGCACCTAGGACACAGTTTTGTGAATTGATAATTAATAATGAATATAAAGGAGTTTATCTTTTTACTGAGAAGATCAAAAAAGACAATGGAAGGGTGGATATTGCAACGCTCGATTTTGATGATCTTGCAGGTGATTCATTAACTGGTGGTTATATTGTAAAGATCGATAAATTTACTGGTATAAATAATGCCTCATGGACCTCTCCATATCCAACTATTTCATCAAACCCTCAAAATATTGAATTTTTATATCATTATCCTGAAGCAGACGATATTCTGCCATCGCAAAAAAATTACATAGAATCTTATATAACGACTTTTGAAGATGTACTTTCTGGTCCTAATTATCAGGATTCAATTTTAGGATATAGAAGTTATGCAGATATTAATTCATTTGTAGATCATATGCTTCTTACAGAAGCTACTAAAAATGTGGACGGCTATCGTTTGAGTACCTTTTTGTACAAAGATAAAGACAGTAAAAACGGCAAGCTTTACATTGGTCCGCCATGGGATTATAATTTAGCGTGGGGTAATGCAGATTATTGTTTAGGAGGTTCACATACAGGATGGATGACCGATTTTAATTCCTTTTGTCCTGGGGGATGGGAGATACCATTTTGGTGGAATAGAATGTTGAGTGATCCGGAATTCCTTAATAGAATTAATTGTCGTTGGGAGGAGTTAAGAGAAGGTCCATTTCATACAGACTCTATTTTTAATGTAATCGATAGCGTGAGTAATTTGCTGTCAGCTCCAATACAAAGAAATTTTGATCGCTGGGATATTCTTAGCTCTTATGTATGGCCCAACAATTATGTGGGTAATAATTATGCAAATGAATTGATGTATCTTAAGAACTGGATTCAAGATAGGTTACAATGGATAGATAATAACCTTCCCGGAAGTGCTGTAGATTGTGCTTTTTTATCCAATGGTGATTTTGAAAGTACTATAGATGTTAAAGTTTTCCCTAACCCTTTTGTAGATCAGTTTTTTGTTGAAGTACATGGGATAAACCCGAGTAATGATATAGGTGTTTCTTTATATGATATATATGGCAAACGGATATATAACCATCTTTATAAAGCAGACAATCATTTGATCATAGATAATAGTAATATTCCGATATTACAAAATCTGTCTAAAGGAGTGTATCTATTTTGTGTTACAATTGATAATAATTCAAGGGTTATTAAACTTATTAAACAATAGAATTATTAGGGCGTATAAGCATCCGCTTCGTTATACCTGGTCTGCACAAATTGTATCAATTCATTCAATGATGAGGTAAATTCAGCATCATTATTAAGAAAAGTATATCCTGCTATTTCTCCATCAGTTCCAATTACATAAGGTGAGATCAATTCATGTGCAGCAGTAATCTGAGTTGTCATTTTGCCGGGTTCAAATGCAGTATTAATAAAAAGATCTATATAGTCATCATAGTTGGTTCTATAAACAGCATCATCATATAAATATCTAATTAATGGCCATGCAACAATTCCATTACTCATAGGGTTGTTAGAGAGGTCACTAAAGTCAAACTCAAGTGCTTGAGGTCCACCACCACCGGGTCCTCCAGGTCCACCTGGTCCACCACCTGGTCCATCAGAAAAAGTTTCGTTGTTATCCCAAGGGATCCAATTAAGCTTTTCAGTAGAAGGGTCGTTGTATAAATAATAATTATGAGTCATTTGACCATAAGTATCCCAGTTCTTCATTGTGGTATTGGCTGCTAACCATTTAAGAAACAAGTCTACATTAAAAACTTCTTCTAAGTCCGATCTCCATTGTGCTGGGTTACTGGTTCTGTTCGAAGAAATAAGTGCAGTTACTAATTCATTAATATCATCTAAAGAAGCAGTTGAATTAGTTTTGTTAATGAAAAAATCACTGTTAATTTGATTGATGTTATTTAATCGTGCACCATCACCATCAGGTTTGTAGCAATTACCTGAGCTGTTCCCGAATTGATCTTCTAGCATGGTGTCAAAAACCACCTCAGCCATGGTGAATAATCCAAAATAGACAGGTCCTTCTCCATAATCTATATAAATTCTGTAAAAAGCAGTATTGGGGCTAGGGACTCCAAATTCACGATAAACATCAGAAGCGATTTTTTCATGTAAAAAAGAGAGGTCCTTAAATCCATTTCCAAATGATAATTGCTTGAACCCATAGAAGGATTGGTCTTTTATCATTGGATTTTCATCCTCAAAATGATTGAATTCTAGTCTAAATGGATGTTTGTTGTTTTGATTATTCAGACTTGAATTTCCCTTGTATCTAATGCCAACATGGTACCATTGTTTGTCTTTATGATAAACCTGACAGGGAATATAAATAGGAGATTGATCAGAAAAACCCATTCCAGGACCTTGTGATCCTAAAATTTCTCCCAGATCATCTTGCATGACCGTCCAGTATTCTGGGTCGATTACTATATCTAATCGTTGTACTTCATCCTGATTAAAAACAACTCCATAATCTGGATTAAGATAACCTATTTCAGAAGTGTCTATTTTTTTACACCTGTTAAAAGTGAATGTAATACAGCCAAAGATAAGAGATAGTATAAAAAAGTATTTTAAAATGTTTTTCATTGTAGATATCTTAGAGATTAAAGTTGAAATTGATGCCTAATACGTGCCAATTTTTATTTGATACAGGACCATGAGTTTGTGTAGACCAGTCATTCATTTCAATATATGAGTAAGGATATTTGCTGAATTCATGTTCGAATCGATAAAATAGATTGAGCTGACCTATTTTTTTGAATTTTTTAGATGTGCCAAGTGTTAAACGAATCTTTTGTAAGCCAGAAACTTCTATGTTATCTACATGAATCGACTCGATATAGTTGGTGACAGGGATGGTTTCTTTTGTCCAGAATAGTTCTGCAGCTAGGTAAGGGTCCCATTTCCAATTTTTAATATTATAATTGACTTTAAGTCGTGTTCGTAATTTTTGAACAGGAATGTCACCTTCATCTTTGGAGATGCCAGAATAATTTTTGTTTTGATAGCGAATTCTATATCCCAAAGAAAATCGCTCAATATCATGTTTGAATCCAAGGTCTGTATTCCATCTTTTTTGTTTCGAATTAGGATCTTTTCCCTCATTTTCTCTGATGATTCGATAACCAGTTCCAATAGACCAATGGTCAAAAAATTTATATTTTATTCCAAATTCTGTAAAGAATTGATCCATTGTAGAGCTATTGTCTTTAAATCGGATTTCTTCTGATAATGAAAGGGTTAAGCTATTATCAAATAATTTTTTTTGAATACCCAGAGAATTCCAGGTTTCAAAGTCGTAATTCTGCTGTGCATATTCTTGCTTGCTAATTAAGGTAAATGCAATTGCAATAATTGAAATAAAGAAAACTCGCATATTTTATTTTATTTATTGACTCTTCTAATGAACAAAAGTTTATTTAGTATTTAAGAAAATATAAAAATAGAAAAGAATTTTATTGTTTTTGTAATAGGTTAAGTACATACCTGTCTATAGGGAACTGTAAATCAGTTGGGTTAAGAGTGTTTAGTTTTTTCCAGAAAAAAATCGGTTGATCTGGGATTGGTACAGTATTCTCATTGGTCATTAGATCAGTACTTAAAGAAGCGGTATAATAAATAGAAATTAATTGATCTTTAGGATTAAAAGCACTTTGCTGAAAAAAATCAGTAGTATAAAAATGTTCAATATTGTTTAGCTCTTGTCTCAATTCCTCCATGCCTTCTCTTTGAAGAGCATCTAATATACCTTCACCTGACTCAACACCGCCACCAGGAAATTTAATGGCAATTTCTCCTCTTATAAGTTCTTTACTTAAAAGGATACTTTCATTTTCAATGATCAGAGCGTAGACCCGTAAATTAAAATTGTTAATGGATTCATTCATCAAGCTTAAATTCTGATGTTTTATGGAAAGTAATATCTGGGTAATCAGCTTCAGCTTGATTGAGTAAAAAGGTAGAGGGTGCAAGAAAAACTGGATTTAGGTCTTTGTCATATCCAATATTGCCTACTTTCCTTTTAATAAAATCATCAATTTTTGTAGGTTCTTCAGCCGTCATCCAACATGCTTTAAAAAAGTTTTTTGGAATAAAGCTACAAGAAGCACCGTACTCATGTTCTAACCTATATTGAATGACTTCAAATTGTAATTCTCCTACTGTTCCAATTACTTTTCTATTTCCTGGCTGCATAGTGAAAAGCTGAGCAACTCCTTCATCAGTTAGCTGAGCTACCCCTTTTTCAAGTTGTTTGGTTTTCATAGGATTATCGTTTTGGATCTCTTTGAAAAGTTCAGGAGAAAAGCTAGGTATCCCTTTATAGTTGAAATTTTCACCTTCGCTAAGTGTATCACCAATTTTAAAATTTCCTGAGTCATAAAGTCCAATTACATCACCAGGGTATGCTTCATCTATTACTTCTTTACTCGAAGCCATAAAGCTGGTAGGGTTAGGGAATTTTAGTTTTTTATTCAATCTTATATGATTGTAAAATTTATTTCTTTCAAATTTTCCTGATACAATCCTTAAAAAAGCAATTCTATCTCGATGTTTTGGATCTATATTAGCATGAATTTTAAAAACAAAGCCACTGAATTTATTTTCTTCAGGTTCTACGCTTCTTTTATCGGTTTCCCTTCCTTTAGGAGTAGGGGATATTTCAAGAAAAGTTTCCAAAAGCTCTTGTACACCAAAATTATTGAGGGCAGACCCAAAAAAAACAGGTGCTAATTTCCCATTTAAATAATCAGATGGATTGAAGTCATCATAAACACCATTGATTAATTCTACTTCTTCCCTAAGAGTATCGGCATCTTCATTTCCGATTAGATGATCGAGTTGATCATCATTCAAATCACTGACCGAAACAACTTCTCTCTCAATACCTGTTTTGTTTCCATCAAATAGATTTAGATGGTTACGATGCATGTTATAAACACCTTTAAAAGTCTCACCAATGCCGATGGGCCAGCTTAAAGGTTTTACTTTAATCGAGAGTTTTTCTTCTAGCTCATCCAGTAAGTCAAATGCATCCTGACCTTCACGATCCATTTTATTAATAAAAACAATAACAGGAGTGTCCCTCATTCTGCAAACTTCCATCAGCTTTTCAGTTTGTGCTTCAACACCATTGGCACAATCTATGACCATGATTACACTATCTACTGCAGTTAAAGTTCTATAAGTATCTTCTGCAAAATCTTTATGTCCAGGTGTATCTAGAATATTGATTTGTTTATTTAAATAGTTAAAGGCCATAACTGATGTAGCTACAGAAATACCTCTTTGCTTTTCAATTTCCATAAAATCTGAAGTAGCTGATTTTTTGATCTTATTGCTTTTTACAGCACCAGCAGATTGTATGGCACCACCAAATAATAGTAACTTTTCAGTGAGTGTTGTTTTTCCAGCATCTGGATGGGAAATGATTCCGAAAGTTCTTCTTTTTTCTATTTCTTTTTGAATACTCATATTGTTTTTGATAACCAACTGCGAATATAATATTTACTTGTCTTTAAATCTGAAAATTGGTATCATATAATATTAAATCTTAATATTGTTAATCCTCTAGAATTCAAAATAAATTAAAATAGGATTCCAATTTGTTTAAAATATTAGTTGATAATTCCCTTTTTAGGCAACTATTCTGTTTAAATTGAATTTGTATATTTAGACATAAATTAATCTTATTCTATGAAAAAAGTTTTATCTCTTTTTATTCTATTTTATTTAGTTTTCAATTTACATGCAGAGAATGTTATTAAATACATTACTGAAAGTTCTAATAGTATCACGCTTTCATTAGAATTTGATGATTATAATTTTCATTCAATTGGTATGATCAATGGTGCTGAGCATTTTATTGTTTCTGCAAATAATTGTGTACCTAATTTAGATATTAACAATCCTGATATACCAAAAATATCCACTTCTATACAAATACCGAATACTGGATTAACTAGTGTCGATGTGATATCATCATCATATACTGATTATATGAATGTTGAAATTGCTCCTTCAAAAGGTAATTTATATAGAAATGTTGATCCTGCTTCAGTTGATTTTGTCAAAGGGAAAATCTATTCAATAGATCAGTTTTATCCTGGGGAATTAGTTGATTTAAGAGATCCTTATGTTTTTCGATCTACTAGAGGACAGGTGGTAGAATTTTCTCCAATTCAATATAATCCAGTAACTAAGATTTTAAGGGTTTACCATGAGATCAATATTAAAGTAACTAATGACACTAAAGAAATTGGTTTAAATGAAATAGAGGAGTCAAGAGTTCATTTAAAGAATGTTCACCATATGAATCAAAAAAGATATTTGAATTATAAAGCTGAGAAATACGATCCAGTTGCGGAGGATGGATCCATGTTAATCATTTGTAAGGATGAGTTAATGGAAGACATGAATGAGTATATGAATTGGAAAAACAGAAAAGGAATCCCAAATGAAATTGTTCCAATAAGTGAGGTGGGTAACTCTCAATCATCTATTTATAATTATGTAAGTGATTATTATCAGAATCATCCAGATATGATCTATTTATTATTGGTTGGTGATCATGCTGACGTGAATTGCTACAATGCTGGAAGCACTGGTCAGGAGATAAAGTGGTCTGATTCTAAATACGGATTATTAGCTGGTACTAATGATTGGTATCCAGATGTGTTTGTTGGAAGGTTCAGTGCATCTACTTCTCAAAATTTACAAAAAATATTAGATAGAAATATGGAGTATGAAACAAACCCATTAGCTGGGGATTGGTATTCAAAGGCCATTGGGTTAGGTTCAGATGAAGGCCAGGGTTATGGAGATGATGGTGAGGCTGATTGGCAACATTTAAGAAATATTAGAACAGATCTATTGAATTTTGGTTTTTCTGAAGTATATGAATTCTACGATGGTTCACATGGAGGTGCGGATGCTTCTGGGAGTCCTAATAGTAATGATATTAAAAATACTGTAAATGATGGAATTACTTTATTTAATTATACAGGTCATGGGGCTCAGAATGTTTGTGTTACAGGAAACTTTAGTTCTTCTCATATTAACTCTTGCACCAATGAAGGTAAATATCCATTTGTTATTTCTGTAGCGTGTAACAATGGTACTTTTACTACAGGATCTTGTATGTCTGAAGCATGGATGCTTGCTACAGGTTCAAATAGTACAACAGGTGCAATTTCAGTTTGCGGTTCTTCTATATTAATGTCTTGGGCACCACCTATGGCAACTCAAGATGAGATTGTAGATATATTAGTGGAGTCATATCAAGAAAATAAAAAGTTTACATTGGGAGGTTTGTTTTACAATGGTCAGATGCAAATGTTGGATGATTATGGTTTTCAGGGTAGAGAGGTAATTGAAACTTGGGTGTTTTTTGGTGATCCTTCGGTTGTTATCAGAACACAAGATCCTATTGACCTTACTGCATCTCATATTACTGAGCTAATTGTTGGTTCATCTGAATTGACTATTTCTAATTGTAATGTAGAAGGTGCTTTGATTTGCTTAACTCAAAATGGTAATATTCTAGGTACAGGAATAGTAGATAATGGAATGACAACCATCCCTTTTGCTCCTTTAGATAGCTTAAATGATATTATTGTAACAGGTACTGCTTATAACACAAGACCTTATGATGGAAATGTAAAGGTTGTTGAAGAGAATTTTTCAGCTGACCCTACACTTTCTTTATTTCCAAATCCTGTTGATAATAATGGCTTGTTGACTATTAATTTTAATTTGAATGAAGATGCTGATGTAAAGTTTAAGGTCATCAATTCTTTAGGTCAGATTGTTAGAGAGTTTAATATCAATGGACTTTTAGCTGGTTCTCATAGCTATGATTTAGAAATAAATGGATATAGAGCTGGAATATATGAGCTCTTTACTGTAATCGATGATTCCGATGTAGTTGCCAAGTTTCTTGTCAAATAAAACTATCAATTTTCTTTGCTTATTAAGCTGAAATCCTTTAAAGGATAATGAATTTCTTTATTTTAGTGCAAAATCAATAATTATGAAATTGATAGAATGCCCTAGAGATGCTATGCAGGGTTTAAAAAACATGATCCCAACTGATGAAAAAGTAAAGTATATTAATTCTTTACTAAAAGTAGGTTTTCATACAGTAGATGCAGGTAGTTTTGTTTCTCCTAAGGCCATGCCTCAAATGGCAGATACAAAATTAGTAATTCCAAAACTTGATCTTAGCTCAACAAAATCAAAAATTTTGGTAATTGTTGCCAATAAAAGAGGTGCTGAAGAAGCTGTTCAGTATGATGAGGTTAGTAATTTAGGCTTCCCTTTTTCGGTGTCTGAAACTTTTCAGGAAAGAAATATTAATTCAAACATAAAAGAGTCTTTAAATAGATTAGCAGAGGTTCAGAATTTATGTATAAAAAACAATAAAGAATTAGTAACTTATTTTTCTATGGCTTTTGGAAATCCATATGGAGATGAATGGAGTCCTCACATAGTAGCTCATTGGTCGGAGAAGCTATTGAATGAATTCGGAATTAAGATCCTTTCTTTAAGTGATACTATTGGCACAAGTAATAGAGAAAATATTAAATGGCTTTTTGAAAAGCTCATTAATGAATTTCCTGATGTAGAGTTTGGGGCACATTTACATACTAACCCTTCTTCTTGGGAAGAGAAAATTGAAAGTGCTATTAATAGTGGATGTGCTAGATTTGATAGTGCTATTAAAGGTTATGGTGGATGTCCAATGGCAGATGATCAGTTAATGGGAAATATGGCAACAGAAAATCTAATTGATTTCTTGAATAAAAGAGATATTTCTCATGGTTTAAATGAAGAGGCTTTTAATAAATCGATGCAAATTGCAGCTGATATATTTCCTTAATTAATTATGATTTTAAAATATAAAAATTTTATTGTTTCTATTTGCGTTATTTTGTTTATAACAACCTATTTTCTGCCATTTTATAGTTTTACTGAAAAAACATTAACTGGTTTTGAGTTGTATTTTTTTCAATTAGCTGAGTATGCTTTTATTGAAACAATTTTTGACTATTTATGTTTCCTTTTAAATATTCTTGTTCTTGTTTGGGTAATCTTACTGTTTTATTGGTCGTTTAAAAGGTCTTCTGTTAAATTATATAAATTGATTCCAGTAATTATTTTAGCTATTTCATCTTCTCTTTTTTGGTATTTTCAATTAGAAGATCGTTCTGGAGTTGCTTATGGCTATTGGTTATGGGTAATTAGTATTACAATTATTTCGATCTATTCAATATATAGATCTTTCAAAGAATACGTTATTATAAAAGAGAATACCGCTACTAATTAGTAACGGTATTCACCACCTTACAGAAATAACCAGTTTCCTCGAAGTTAACTTTAATCGCCTCGTATACTAGTTACATCCTTATAACGTTGAATTATAATTATGGTACACTATATTTGATTTTAATTTTAAAAAAATGACATTTTCAGATGAGATGGGATAAGAAATTAACTTTTTATTTAACATTATTATATTTTATTTATGCATTGTCTAATATGTTGACTTTAGGTGATTTTGTTCCTCCTATCCCTATATTCCCATTTCTGATTCCATTTTTAGCATTGTGTTTTCTTGTTAAATCACCTGTCTCTTTATTTTCTTTATTAATGTTTATAATATCTATTGGTCTTCCTATTCATATGTTTACTTTTTTAAATCCATTAATAATACAGTGGTTTAGTCTTTTGGCAATTTTAGCTTTATTGGTTGCCGGAATTTTAATTTTGAAACACTTTTACTCAGATGATAATAGTATATACTCTAATTATTTATTTGGTATAATAATGTTGTTGTCTCCTGTTTTGATTATTCATAATAATTATGTGTTGTATACTTATTTTGGCTGTTTAGGTATAAGCTCACTTATTTGCTTAAAAAGTAATAGGCTAAAACAACAGATATTTATAGGTGAGTATAGATTTATACTTTTTATTGCTTTTATCTGTAGTTTGTATTCTATTAATTTATTGGCGTTATTAAGTTTTAATTTTTTTTAATAATCTATTGAACTTTTAATAGAATTGTTTGTAATAATTAATAGACTTAATTATTAATAGGAGATGATGTCTTATTTTTGTGTAATAGGTAACGAATTTTGTAAAATATCGTTTAAACTATGATTTGCTATAGCTAAATTAAAATTTTACAATATTTTGAAATTATAATGAGATTAATAAAACATATAATATTATTAAATTTTATTTTGACTATTTGTGTGTTCAACACTATAATAGGGCAGGATGATCCTGTATTGATTTTTTCTGGTAAAATCAGTAATAAATCAGGTAGTAAATTAGAGGGTGTTAAAGTAGTTATAAAAAAAGATGGTTCTGTTTTTAAGACTGAAATAACTGCATCTAATGGAAAATACCAGGAAATGCATTGTGAATTTGGACATGTTTATGAACTTACTTTTACCAAATCTGGTTATGTGTCTAAAACACTAATTCTAGATGCTAAAAAAGGATTTTATGTGGATGAGATGGAGAAAAAGACTTATTTAGAGACGAGTGCTACATTGTTTAAAAAAGAACCAGAAGTCGATTATTCAATAGTTACAAATAAACCAGTTGGTAAAGCAAGAATAGACCCCTCTACTAGTAAGTTGGATTGGGATTATACTTATTTGAATCAACGTAAAAATGAAATAGAAAAATTTTTAAAGCAGGTAGCTAATAAGCAAAGGCAACAAGAGGATCTTTTCCGTAAAATGGTTTCTCAAGGTAATACGGAGTTCTCTAAGAAAAATTATAGTATTGCTATTATTAAATATAAAGAAGCATTAAAGATTAAGGAGGATGCAAATGTTGAACAAAAGATTAAGGATGCAGAGAAAAACTTAGCGCTACAAGAAGAAGAGAAAAAGAAGAATGCTGAATTTGAATTATTGATACAAAAAGGTGATAATTTATTGTCATCCAATAAATTTGACGAAGCCATTGCTGTTTATGAACAATCAAAATCCTTAAAACCTGGAGACCAGGTTCCTTATGTTAAAATTCAAGAAGCGAATAAACGGAAAGATGATCTAGCCAATGCTGAGATAAACAAACAATATCAGGATAAAATGATAGAGGCCAAAAAAGCTTTTGATAAAAAAGATTGGCCTAATGCCAAAAAAATATACAATGAAGCCTCTGCTATAAAACCAATGGAAAGAGATCCAAAGGATAGAATCATTCAAATTGATGGGATTATTGCAAAAGAACAAGCCAATGAACAGAATTATAATAAATTGATAGCTGATGCAGATCAAGCTTTAGCATCAAAAGATTTTGATTTGGCTATTTCTAAATACAGAGATGCGCTAAGGATAAAACCTTCCGAACAATACCCTAATGAGCAGATAACTAAAGCTGAAAAATTAAAATCAGAGGCTGCTCAACAAGCATTAACAGATAAACGTTATCAAGACCTTATAGATAAAGCAGATAGCTATTTTGATAAACAGGAATATGAAGATGCAAAATCATCATACAATGAAGCTTTAACAGTGAAGCCAGAAGAAACATATCCAAAAAATAAAATAAATGATATTGAAGCAAAATTAAAGGAGATTGAGGAGCTTCAACAACAACAAGCAGAACTTAAAAGACAGTATGATGAATTGATTATTAAGGCAGATGGACTTTACTATTCAGAAAAATGGGAAGAAGCAAAGTCAATATATGTAGATGCAAAAAAATTAAAATCTGATGAGCTCTATCCTCAACAGAAAATAGATGAGATCAATACTAAATTAGATCGTATTGCTCAAGATGAAGCTGCTAGAAAGCAACGTTATGATGATATTATAACAGCTGCAGATAATTCTTTCAATAACAATAGATGGGAAGAAGCTAAAAGAGATTATAATAATGCATTGACAATATATTCTGAAGAATCATACCCTAAAGAAAAGCTTAAAGAAATTGCTGTTAAAATTGCAGAAGAAAAGGAGCGAAAAGAGGAAGAAGATAAAAAACAGCTCGAATTTGATCAATTATTATCTGAAGGTGATAAGAATTTTGCAATTTTGGAATACGTTAAAGCAAAGGAGCAATATGAAAATGCAAAGGCAATATATCCAGATAATCTTGTAGTCAAACAAAAGTTGCTAAAAGTTGAATCTAAGTTAAAGGAAATGGCTTCTTTACAAGAGATTCAAGATCAATACAATGAATTAATTACTAAGGCAGATGCTGCCAGAGATGCTAAAAGTTGGAATGAAAGTAAAGACCTATATACATCTGCCTATAATTTAAAACCTTCTGAGATCTATCCTCAAAAAGAAATAGAGTCTATTAATTCAAAAATTGAGGAAGAAAAAAGAGTTAATCTTCAGAAAGATTATGATGAAATTATTCAGAAGGCAGATGAGTTTTTAGCCAATAAAGATTATGAGCAAGCTTTATTAACCTATAATAAGGCAAAAGACCTAAAACCAACAGAATCATATCCTTTAGAGAAAATTAGAGAAATAAGAAGATTAACCGCTCAGTTTGAGGATCAGAACAGGGAATATAATAAACTTATAGCGCAGGCAGATAATGAATATGAATCAGAAAAATGGGATTTAGCTCTTATAAGCTATAAAAATGCATTAAAGTTATTTGAAAAAGAATATCCGAAAAATAGAGTTGAAGAGATTAATAAAAAATTAGATGAACTTAGAGCTAACACAGAAAATGAAACCAGTAAACGCAAGCAATATGATGATTTAATTGTTAAAGCAGATAGAGAGTTTACTGATGAAGATTATGAAAACTCAAAAACTTCTTTTGAAGCAGCATTGGCATTGTATAATCAGGAATATTACCCAAAACAAAAGTTAGCAGAGATCGAGATTAAATTAAAAAATCAAACGGCATTAAATGAAAAGAATACAAAGTATAATGATTTTATAGCTAAAGCTGATGCGGCACGAGATGCAAAGGAATGGATGAAAGCTAAGCAATTTTACAGAGATGCTAATATGGTGGATGGTTCAGCATCTTATCCTCAGGAGCAGCTCGATTGGATCAATGATCAAATGAAAAAGGAAACAGAAGACGAGTTTAAGCAACAATATGATAAATTAATTGCAGCGGCAGATGATCAGTTCAATACCAAGAATTACGAAAAATCTAAAGAACTTTTTTTAAGAGCTAAAAATATGAATCCAGAAGATGGATATCCAGATCAGAAAATTGCTGAAATTGATAGAACTCTTAAAGACTTATTAGAGAATAAGCAGAATGAAGAAAAAATTCAAGCAATAACAGATAAATATAATAAATTGATCAATCAGGCAGATGCTGCTAGAGATGCAGAGCAATGGTCCAAAGCTAAAAATTATTATAAGCAGGCATTTGATACTAAATCTGATGAGAGTTACCCTCAAGAACAGATCGATTGGATCAATAATAGGATGCTAGAAGTTGCCGATGAAGAATTAGACAAGCAATATCAGAAGATCATTGAGGTTGCAGATAAGATGTATGCCGATAAAAATTATAATAAAGCATTGGAACTTTACCGTAGAGCTAAAGGATTAAAACCAACTGATCCATATCCGCCAGAACAAATAAGAAAAGTAGAAGAGGATAGAATGACTGCAGCCAGTAAAGAAAAATCTACACTTCAATTTAATAATTTAATTAAAGCAGGTAATTCGGCATTCGAACAAAAAAAATATAGGCTGGCTTTGAAAAGATTTCAGGATGCATTGAATATTCAAAATGATGCAACATATCCAAAGGATAAAATAAGGGAGATCAACGGTATATTAGATAGGTTAGCTGCTGAAAAAGCCAATAATTCTAACAATATTGATCCTTCTAAAAATCAAATAGATAATTATACTGTTTTATATGGTGAGGAAGTCACGGGAAAATACAGTGAAAGTGAAATTGATAATCTAATATTTAAAGGGAGGATTGAACAAGACGATGAAAAACAGAGACTAATTAGTGAGATAAAGGATTCAGAATTTAAAGAAAAATCTGATGTGCTTGAAGATCATATAAAGGAAAATTCAGACAGGTTATATGAAATTGACAAAATAAAGACTGAGCGTACAAAAGAGCAACAAGATGCGGATGACAATAGGTTAAAAACAATTCCTCAGCTCGATCATTTTAAAGATATGGAATCCAATGTTATGGATCAAAGAATTGATTATGGTAATCAAGTTTCAACCGAAAATCATGAGAATACAGAAGAATTAATAAATCAAATAGCTGAAAATGATTTAGATAGAGATTTACCTAGGCAAGAAAATATACCTAAAACCGATTACTATAAGGATGCTTTAACAAGTATTGAAGATAATAGAATTGAAGGAGGTAAAGAGCTTTCGATTGATAATTATACTGCTAAGGAGAAATTGGAATCAGACCAATCTTTGGCTGCTATTGATAGAGATGAACCTCGTAAAAATAATTCTCCTAAGGTAGAATTATATAAAGATGATGTTTCTTATACTGAAGAAGTAAATGTAAATCGATTAAAAACAATTACTTATTCAAATTATGACAGTAAAGAGTCATTAGATACTAGAATCTCAACTTTATCTGTTGAATCTGATATTCCTAGGCAAGAAAATATACCAGAAGTAGATTATTACAAGGATAATGTTTCAGATAAGGATGCTATTCTAGATAATAATGCAAGAAACAATACATTTTCAAATTATGACAATAAAGAGGAATTAGACACTAAAATTTCAGAGTTAGCTAAAGATGCTGACATATCAAGAGAAGAGGTGGTTATACCTGAAATGGACAGGTACCATGATAAAGAGTCTGATAAGGAAAACCTAAGGGCAGAATCTAGCACTGATAAATTATACAACGTTTATACAGAAAAGGAAATGTTAGATGATGAAAGATTTTCTGAAAGAACTGAAATGGAAATGATGAGAGAAATGAATACGACTGAAATTGAAGCTTTTCAGGATAAGCATTCAGAGAATTTAGGTGATGCTCTTTCAAATGACATTAGAAGTAATGATAAAGTGAATAGTGAAATAGATGACATCAAAGAAATTAACCCAACTGATATTGTTGATAGCTATAAAGATCAAATTGCAATTGATTACCCTGAAGGTGTTACTGAGAGACAACATGAACGTGCAAATAGTTCAGGAGATGTTGTTGAAATCACAATCATTCGATATGTTGTTAGAGGAAATAAAGGAGATGAATTTAGAAAAGTAGTTTCTAGGTGGGGAACATTTTATTTCAAAAACAATGCTGTTATTTCTGAGTATGTTTGGGATTCTGAGACCAACTAATGCATTCAGTAATAATCCTATTAATGTGCCTTTTATTTGATTTTGTATTCTAAGGATATAAACCTTATAATCCATATATTATGAAAACAGCAATTAAAAGATCAATCATCCCCTTTATTACTTTATCCATTTTTTTATCAAATCAAGCATTTTCTCAAAATGAAAATATTGATGAGGTATGCGTTATAATCAATCAATCAGACCTCACCTATGCTGATGGATTGTATTATTACGATGGTAAGTTGTATTCGGGAGCTTTCTATAGTAATTATAGTACTGATGGCCCTAATGGTTCATTAAATAACGGCTATTCAAAAGGTAAAATCAAGCAGGGTGAAAGAGAAGGGAAGTGGAGTTGGTATGTTGATGATATATTGGTTAATTCAGTAGAATATAAAGATGGGAAAATCGTTAATGAGCTTGGGCATACTAAGTACTATAAAGATGATCAAGGAAAAATTTACCAAATAATCAATGGTGAAAAATCTTATCTGTATTAAACGATTTAAAAGTTAATTAGAATTGTTCTTTATTAACTTTTCAGTAAATAGTATGGTCCTATCATTGGATATCCTGACAAAATAAACACCAGCTTTTAGGTAATATCCATTAAATGTTAATCTGTTTTGACCTTCTTTTGCAGAATCATTATAAAGCTCTTTCACTAATTTTCCTTGAATATCATATAATTCAATCAACACCATCATTGTTTCATTGAGTGTGAAATCAAAAGTGATCCAGTCTATAGCTGGGTTAGGAAATAAGCTTCCTTCTGAAAAAGGAGGATTTATAGTAATAATTGGATCAGGTGTTCTGCAAGTGTCAGAAACAGCTATGCTGCTAATCCAGCTTCCATTATTAACTGTTTTTCCAAACATACCAGACATCCAAACCTTACAGGGCTCACTATAATAACGTTGAATACCAAAATAATCTCCCCATCTGTCAATATTACCAGAAACAAAACTATTGATAGGTGCATCACCTACTTTTAAGATGTTTCTATCTGAATAGATGGATGAGTTATTCATATAAAAACAAGCAAGTCCATTTGTATCAACAGGTGAAGTGTAATTGAATCCAATAATACATTCTTTTTCATTGGGGTTAATACCAGTAGATGCAATATTGGGATAACCAAAATCTATAATTGAGTCTGAAATAATATTTCCAGAGACAATCGGGTTAGTGCTATAATTCTCTATCATTCCATGGTAAATACCTCCTGTGCCATAAGTTGTATCCATTGAGTTATGTACATATTGAATCCATTCATCATCTATGATTGCACCTAATATTCTTGAATCATTTGTAGCCAATTCTTTAGATATAGATTGTTGACCATTTGGACTTAGGAAGTAATGATCTTCTAAGTTGAATCTTGTTAGGTTAACGGAAGACTGTCCACTGCTTAAAGTGTTAGTGATCTCAATCATATACAAAGTGTCACTTTCTGCTGAAAAATTTTTATTACTTAATAAATATTGATTAGGTCCTGTTAATCCTCTTGCGCCCATAGCGGGATGAATATTCCTTAAAGGAATTGTATCATCAATAATATCACTCCAGATTTGCATGTCTATAGAAGATTCACCATTGTAACCATCAAATTTATCGATCTGCCAGATTAATGATTGTTGAAAACCAATTTGCCAGCTTACACCATTTTCTAATAAATTTCCAGTGATAAATAATTCATCTTCAGTTAATGAAATAGCTGGGTAATCTGTCCAATGATCGGTTCCTAGTGGATTACCACTCACTAAATATACATTCCATGGATCTAATGGGTTGTTAGATGAAGAAAAAGCAACACAAATATTGCTGTTTTGGTAGACTGTCCCAATTAAAAAAGTGACGATAAACCGATCCTCGTTAGGGTCATAAATAAATTTTGGATCATATTTACTTACTGTATTGAACTGAGGAAATCCAGCTGCAAATGAATGTAAAGTCCCCTGATCAATTACACTGTCATTTTGGGTGTTGTAAAATAAATAGGTAGAATTGATGCCAGTGGCTATGATCCCTTCATTAGAAATAGCGAGAGTGTTATCGTTGGGAACTCTGTTGTTATAAGTATTTCCTTCAAACCCATTTTCAATTTCTATTGCAGGTAGAGAATCAGAAGATTTTTGAATATATCCATTGGCAGATTTTCTTGGGTATTTTAGGCTTAATTCTCTTTTTAGCTTTTCTAAACGAGCTTTCTCACTTTTTCCGTCTGGATGTGGCATTTCCATATTTTGAAGAGTAACCCTCCAGAGATCTTTATTTTCCGAAAGAGTAACCTTAGCATGAGATTCAGATTGAATAATTGTATTGGTTTGTCCCTTTGAATCAAAGAAAATTAAAACAGATAATATTAGAAGCCAAAATCTTTTCATGGGGTCAAAGATAGCCATTTGGTCTTAAAATAAACTGACTAAATAATAGACGCTGAATCCTGTTAAAAATAGGATGCCTAAATAGCTTAAAATGCTCATCCATAATGGTGGTGTCGCTTCTTTTCCGATATATTTTTCTTGTACCAGAATAAAATTAAATATGGCTATTACTGGAGCAATTAGAAAAGAGATAATAGTGGCAATATTAACTAATATTCCAAAATCTCCAGTTCCTTCAAATGACCATATTAATAAGAATGTTCCTGAAATGAGAATACCAATAAATAGAGGATATAGTGATTTAGAAATATTTGATTCATTATTTTTTATCATTATAGGGAATAGTAGTTCAGAGCTTCTTTTCAATGCTCGACCATACCCGTCAAATACCGCAATACAAGTACCAAACATAATTGAAAAAGTAGCTGCAGCTATAATAATGTAACTCCAGCTTCCAATAACTTCTGTATATAAACCAACTACACTTCCAGCAAATTCATCACTTGCTTTTGGCATTTCAAAACCTGTTCCATAGAGCATATAAGCTCCCATTGTTACAAAACAAATAGAAAGCAACGCAGAAGTAATATAACCGAAGTTAAAATCAAATAAAGTTTCTTTTAGTTTTGGTCGGTATCCTGTTTGTTTAATTCTTTCTATTGTCCATAGACTATTCCATGTAGATAGATCCACTGCTGTAGGCATCCAACCCATCAATGGAATTAAGAAAGCCAACCCTGCTGCTCCCCAAGGATCTACTTCAATAAAAACTGCAGTTTTAGGTAAAGGCCCATTTATTAATGTTAATGTAAAAGCTATTAATGTAGAGAGCAGTAGCACTATGCCAATGATCTTTATAAGTGTGTCCAATAGATTATATCTACCTGAAATCAGAATTGTGCCACATATTCCCAATACTAATGCAGTTGTAGTCATAGGCCAGTATAAATGATGCCCCATGCCAAATAAATTCTCCATGAATCCAGAAGTTACCTTTCCTACAGCAGCACATACAAAAAACATTGATACTATTGTAATTATAAAGTAAAACCATAATGCCCACCTGCCTAGTTGTTGGTAACCATCAATTATACTTTTTCCAGTAGCATTAGCATACCTTGATCCATATTCAAAAAAGGGATATTTAAATAAATTAGCAAGTAGAATTGCCCAAAGAAGTCCAAATCCAAATCCTGCTCCAGCTTTTGTGCTTTGTACTAAATGAGAAACTCCTATAGCAGTACTGGCAAATAAAATGCCAGGCCCCATGGCTTTTAGAAGATTTTTTTTATTTGGCATGCCCAAATTTATAATTATAATAGTCTTTACAGAATAAATATTAAACTATCTTACAGAACTGTGTTATTTTTGAATTATCATGTATAGTAGCATTCCTTTAGATAATAAAATCTATCCATCAAGTTTTGTTCAGGATTACTTAAATAAGACTCCAGAATTAGCTGCTTTTTTGGATATCGAATTTTCAAAAACTGATTTTGAGAAACAAATTGAAAATAAGAGATTTGACAATAACAGCAGGCAATTATTATATGATAGGTTGTCATTTCAATATGAAAGAGCTAACATCAATGAGCCAAACTGTTTGAGATCTATAATAGACACTAATACATATACAGTTACAACAGGTCATCAGTTGTGTTTATTTGGAGGTCCACAATACTTTATACATAAAATTATTTCTACTATTAAATTAGCTGAAGTTTTAAAACAACAACATTCGGATAAGGTATTTATTCCTGTGTTTTGGATGGCTTCCGAAGATCATGATTTTGAAGAAATTAGCTCTGCAACTATTTATAACCATAGAATTAATATTAAAGGTGATCATAAGAATGGGGTAGGGAGATTAAAAACTACTTTATTCTCCGAAGCATTAGAGGAACTAAAAACAATTTTTAAAACTGATAGTAGGGGTGAAAAGATAATGGCAGTTTTTTCTGAAGCATTTAAAAGAGATAACTGGGCTGACGCTACTAGGTATTGGGTTCATCATTTTTTTGCAGATTATAATTTATTGATCATTGACGGTGATGATAATGAATTAAAAAAAACAATGATCCCTATTTTTAAAAAGGAAATTGAGGAAGGAATATCAGCGCATCAAGTAAAGGTTACCAATGTTGAGCTAGAAAAGGTAGGATACCCTATTC
>Ga0206679_10000610_pt1 | contig 29755 bp, 29 predicted proteins | sample M110012015metaG_FD_155464 | JGI IMG/M metagenome (GOLD analysis project Ga0206679, IMG submission 155464) | Ammonia-oxidizing marine archaeal communities from Monterey Bay, California, United States - M1 100m 12015 | ecosystem: Environmental > Aquatic > Marine > Intertidal zone | place: USA... | reverse complement strand
AGAACGCAAATATCCTCGCATACGCGCTTATTTTCAACTAGGACGACAGGCTCAAAATCCATGTCAATATCGTAGCGAATATGTCCTTCTGCTTTGTTACTAGCAAAACAAATATCAGATTCAAGCTGATTAAAATAACTACCAATATCTTCTGTAGTCATTCCAGTTAGTGCCGAGCCCACTCCCACTATAGTAGAGCCAGCATCTATGAATTCCCTAACATCTGCTGCACTGCTCACACCCCCACAACCAAGGATAGGCACTTCCGTAACGGCAGCAATTTCACGAATGCATTTAAGAGCAATAGGCAAAACACCTTTGCCTGATATGCCACCAGCACCATTACTTAGCACAGGTTGTCCGTGGGATGATGTGTACCCTGGACCAACCGTGTTAATAGCACAGAGGGCATCAGCTCCTCCATCCACGGCAGCAAGAGCAATCTCTCCAATATTAGAGGTATTCGGAGTCAGCTTGGGGATTACGGGGATATCAACCACCGCCTTTACCGCAGCAGTCACCTCTCTGACCATATCTGGATCCTGGCCCATAGCCATACCGTAACCCTTAGCGTGAGGGCATGAAAGATTAAGCTCTAGGCCATTGGCAACCGGTGCCATAATTTTTGCCACTTCAACAAACTCTTGGACACTGCCACCAAAAATCGACACTAGTAAAAATCGATCCTCAGGAATAGTAAGCTTGGACATTGACTCCGCAGCCGCTTCGGCACCCGGATTAGTTAAGCCCACTGCGTTGACAAAACAGCCCGGGGCATATTGGCTATAAACCGGTTCGCGATTTCCTGCACGAGGGGTGGGCCCAACACTTTTGGTAGTAATAACACCAATTTGAGGCATCTGATCAAACATCGCCTGAATAATTGAAGTCGCTGTGGTTACAATTCCTGAAGGAATTGTAAATGGGCCCGAAAGGGTCTTTCCAAGAAATTCTGTTTTCAAAATGGCTCGCCAAAACCTTGTTAACTTTATGAAGTGGTGCCCTGGCATTATACCGATTCTGTAGAATTAATCTGCCAAGATTTAGCTAAGTAACTACGTTACTTAGAGTTATATAATCAAAAAAATGATCCTTTACTATTATCGTCATTACTCTGGCCAAAAAATAACAGTTTATTTATGTAGAATCGCTCACAATTTCCATCACAGACTGAATAATCGATTATATTTACATTACACTATTACGTACACGGTGGTTAGCACGGTTCATTCTAGGCATCGCTCATATTAATAAACTCTAATCTTTTTAGGACGACAATAATCATGAAACTAAACTCTACCCTAGATTCATTAGCCAAACCTTTTTCCGCATTAGCACCTTGGATATTGCGCCTCTCGCTTGGTGTTGCATTTTTTCTACATGGTTACAGCAAGTTCCCACTACCACCTGAAAAGATGGTTGGATGGTTCGGAAGTATAGGTATTCCAGCACCGGAGCTGGTCAGCAGTATGGTTGCTATCGGGGAGGTCTCCGCAGGCATTGGTATTATTATCGGAGGACTTCTGGGTAGCTCTCTCGGACACCTAGTTACCAGAATCTCAGGGGGGACTGTAGTGGTTATTATGGTAGGAGCCTTCTTTATTGCTCATTCCGACTGGTTTATCACTGCAAAGTTATTTACCAGTGAGCAAATTTTCCTTTTTGCACTTGGCATGTATTTCGCAATCAAGGGAAATGACTGACTGCCTAGTTAGTAAAGGTCCTATTAAATCTAATCGTCCCAGAAGTTTCTTTACTAATGAGGCGTGTCATAATAACGTCTAAAATTTGAGTTTAACGGCAATCGGAGTTTACTATTACATTATTAAAAGTAATCTTCTAACGCTAAAAATTTGGAAACAATAACTGATGCGCGTCCCCCCTTTTTTATACAGCCTCTATGAGCGATTTCTCCGCGGTCAGTTGAATTCAACAAAACGACCATTGCATGTTGGTCTAATTGTCGACGGTAATCGACGCTTCGCTCTGGCAAATGGTCTGGCAACTCGCAAAGCTGGCCATATGGCTGGTTCTGACCGACTCCAAGACTTCTTAAAATGGTGTCTAGAGCTCAACATTAAAATTGTGACTCTCTATGGTTTTTCTACCGAAAACTACAAACGAAGTAGTGAAGAAGTCGAAGAATTGATGAGCATTATTCTCAATAAATTTCGTACACTTCAAGCTGATCCACTTATTTCTGATGAGAATGTAAAAATAAAAGTTATTGGCAGACGTGATGGTTTCTCTCAAGAGATGCAAGATGAAATCATCAAAGTAGAAGCTATGACCGAGAAACATGATAGCTTTCAACTTAATATTGCAATTGGCTATGGCGGCCGCGCTGAAATAGTCGACGCAGTGAAGCAAATCGGGGAACAAATCAAATCCGGTGAAATAGAGATAGATTCCATCGATGAGGATATGTTATCCAATCACCTTTATACCGAGGGAATGCCTGACCCTGACCTTATAATTCGCACCTCGGGTGAGGAGCGTCTATCAGGGTTCTTATTATGGCAGAGTGCCTATTCGGAGCTTTATTTTACTGAGGTTTTCTGGCCTGCATTCCGCAAAATTGACTTTTGGAGAGCTATTCGTGTTTGGCAACAACGTCATAGGCGCTTTGGCAAATAGCATTGGCTTATAAATCCTTAAGATTGGCCGTAATCATAATAATCCGCAATTGCTAATCCAGCGGCAACACTAGTGAAGGGATCGTGCTCTACAACCTTACCCGAAAATTGATTTTCCAGAATATCTTTTACTGCCGGGATTAAGGACGAACCCCCTGTTCTAAGAACCAAGTCAATATCATCAGAGCACAAATTATTGTTTCCTAGTATCAAGCTAATCGCCTGCTCTAACTCAAACAATAAATCAGAGATCATCACCTCAAACTCCCAGCGCTCCAGCTCAATCTCTATGTCTAACTCAGGGATATCTAATACTGCTGTTTCTTGAGTAGAGAGTTGAGCTTTAAATAATTTGATCGCTTCGAAAACTTGATAGCTATAGTTTTGCTTAATCAGATCATAAAGACGTCTAAACTTGGCTGCAGCTGGATCGGTCTGCGTCATACGTTGCATCACGGGGGCTGTATATTTATTCTGATTAAGCATATAGCTAACAGGCCAGTTAATCAGCAAGTCTTCAAAATCTCCAAATGGGAATAAAGTATCGACTTTTAGACCATCAACTACCCTACTCCATCGCTCTCCCTTCCCAAGAAGCGGAAATATAAGTTCTCTAAAGATGGTCTGGTCAATTCGGTCACCCCCCAGCGCGATACCATGAGTAGCCTCTACATTAAAATGACTGCCACTACGCTTGAGAATACAAAAGTCAAGAGTGCCTCCTCCAAAGTCCACAGTAAGAATGCGCTGATCTCCATCACCTGGATGGTTGTATAGATAACTGATTGCCGCTGCTGTTGGTTCAGGGCAGAACTTCTGCCCTTCGACTCCGGCGTGACCATAAGCCTCACTGAGGCGATCCATAGCTATATTATTGCTTTGTATCTCTTTACCTTCGAAATTGACAGGATGCCCTATACAAGCGTGATTAATCTTATCTTTAGGTAGATTACTAAGACTCGACTGAAGAGCCTTACGAATACCCACTAAAATCGGAGTTACTAAAGCAACCAGTCTAAAGGGTCGGTTAAAAATCAATGTCCGATCACTGTTTTTATGGCCCAGTAGACGTTTGGTCCCTCTAAATAATCGTCCTGGTAAGCCAGCATCATTAAATGCTTGTCCATATACTTTGCTTGTATCCCCTTCACCTGCAGGACCATCGTTACTGCCTGCGCTGGTGCGCTCCTCTCCTAATAATTCAGCACTCAATTCAACAGTTCGTCCACGATTGCCGCTAATGTATTCATCTATAGCCTGCTGGCCAATGGCGGTAACAAAGTCTTGATTCAAATAATTAGCAGAAGGCATTATGGCAACATCGTTTCCAAGTTTGATCAAGCTGACTTTTTCTCCATCAAAAGTCGCGGCAGCGCTATTGCTGGTACCAAAATCAATGCCTATGCCTATAGACGATTTTTCCTGTGAGATGATTTACTCCTTAGGGACTTCACTGACGACAAAAACGACTCTATTTTAACGGAAATAGTAACCAAAAAAACAAAAGGTTGAGCCTTTAGCCACAAATAAAAAGCTAAGTAAAAGATAGACTGCGTAAGCAGAAAAGAACTCTCAAATTAAGGTTAGGCAAAACCAGAGTTCCGAACTTGCTTAGTCTGATTGATCACAGTGGAATCGACTGAAATTTATTCTCAGATCGATTTTTGACAACCTCATCAGCCCTAAAAACTTGTCCATTCATTGCGATATAAACACCTACTGAAATTGCTTGGATCGCTCCGATAGCGCAGCCGATATTGAAAACCGCGTCATTTTCAGCGAACGCTGCCGGCTGCAAAGCACCGGTCAAAACAATTTTTTTATCTCGAATCATTTTTAACCATGCTGCTGTTTCAACCATTCCGTCAGTTCCATGAGTGATTAAAATATGTTCCGCATCACAACCCTCAACAGCCTCGTATATCACTTTTCTATCAGCATCAGTCATGTCCAGACTATCAACCCGCATAAGTTGGTGCACAAAGACATCAAATTCCACATTCATCCGTTTTAGCAAGTCTCCTATCACCGGATGTCCCACTTGAAATTCGCTAGCCGCATCAAAGTACACTTTATCGATTGTTCCTCCGGTTGTAAAAATTACTAATTGCTTCATATCTACTCTCTTTTAGAAATAATATTTTACACCTGAAGTCCACTACTGATCACATACTCGTTATAGCATAATAATCAGCGTATAGTGTAAAACAAAGTCATTGGCTTTCTCCTGTTTGTAGCGGTGATCCAAATAATACTTGGGACCGTAAAACCGCAAAGTAGAGGAGCCTTAAAATATGTTGGGTACCAAAATTAAATCTAGCGGCAATAATGAAGAAAGCAATGTTCGGCCGGCTGTTGTAAGCGCTGAAAAACGTACAGATCAATGGTCGCTGATGCTTGTGTCCGTAGGCGAAAATCGAGATCGGAAAGCTTTTGAAAAATTGTTTGCTCATTTTGCTCCTCTTCTCAAGAGCTTCGCGGAAGCAAGTCGCCATGAGGGATGGTTTCCGGGTTTGAGTGAAGATTTGGTGCAAGAGGTGATGATTAAAGTTTGGCAGAAAGCTTCAGGTTATAAGCCAGAGAAGGCATCTGCTACAACTTGGATATATACCGTCGCTAGAAACTGTCGCATCGATATGCTGAGGAGAAAAAGTAACACGCAACATCTCCCTTTAGAGAACGAAGACTTTTGGCATGAACCAGACGAAGAAACGCCAGTATCTTTACTTAGGCAGAGGCGCAGCGAAGACAAAGTCCAAGCGTCACTAGGCCAACTGCCAAAGGAGCAGGACGAGATTCTTCGAAAAGTCTATTTAGAAGGTAAGTCACATGCTGAGGCATCTGAAGAACTTGGGTTGCCGTTAGGTACCGTTAAATCAAGAGTGCGCCTAGCGCTACAGAAAATGCAAATTCTGGTCGCCCCAGAATTTAGGGAAGAGATAATATGAGTTCGATAAAACACCACCCAAGCCGCGTTATGTTAGTGGACTTTTCCGCAGGGAATTTGGGGACTGCGGAATCCATTTGTGTGTCGGCGCATCTACACTTTTGCGATCAATGCCGTAATGAGTTGATGCGCTTAGATCAGGTCGCGTCAAAATTGATGAGTGAAGCTGAGCCTCAAATTATAGGTGAAGATCTCTTTGACTCAGTAATGTCGAAGATAGATGCGTTGCCGGAGGATACTACGATTCGAAAAAGTGATGAAAAATCAGAGTTCCCTTACCCTGTTGCGAAGCTGATAGCTGAAACAGAGAGTCCACTTGACTGGCGTCGGATGTCCTCCTCTGTTGATGTCGCAAGATTCCAAACAGGTCAAAACAGTTATGAAGTCGCTTTGCATAGGATATGTGCAGGCGGGAAAACACCACACCACGGACACAACGGTACCGAATTTACAGTAGTACTCAAGGGTAGTTTTTCTGACGAACAAGCTGTTTATTCTGAAGGAGACTTTTTACTTCGTGAACCAGGGGACGAACATCAGCCAATGGGGGCACAAAATGGCGAATGCATCTGCCTGTCAGCCCTCGCAGCCCCAATCAAACTATCCAGTCCGTTAGGATTCTTAATGAAACCATGGCTGCGAATCAATCCGATGTAGCTAAAGTTCACGGTTGACAGCGTTAGTCATAGCAACCAATTGCCATCATATTTTGGACATGAAAAAAAGGGTCTCCATTGAGACCCTTTTTCGTGTTCTGCTGATTATTTAAAATTGATTGATTCACTATAAAAAGGACAAAATAGACTGCTTTGCTTAGGTACTCATAATCTTACATTAATACCCTGATCAACCATAAATTGCTTAGCCTGCGGAACGCTGTACTCAGCAAAATGGAAAATACTGGCTGCTAAAACCGCGTCAGCTTTACCCAATGTAATTCCGTCAGCTAAGTGTTGCAACGTTCCAACACCACCGGAGGCAATCACAGGTACGGACACAGACCCACTAACAGAGGCTGTAAGATCAAGATCAAATCCGTTTTTAGTACCATCGCGATCCATACTGGTCAGTAGTATTTCACCGGCACCAAGATCAGTCATCTTTTCAGCCCAAGCCACCGCATCTATTCCCGTTGGTTTTCGCCCTCCATGGGTAAAAATCTCCCAACGGTTCGCATCGCTCCCGTGCACTTGCTTGGCATCAATAGCGACTACAATACATTGACTACCGAAACGTTGCGCTGCTTCAGCGACAAACTCAGGATTAGAGATTGCCGCAGAATTTATTGCAACCTTATCAGCCCCCGCATTGAGTAAATTGCGAATATCGTGCATTTCGCGAACACCACCACCAACTGTCAACGGAATAAACACTTCTCCAGCCATTCGCTCAACCGTGTTTAGCGTGGTATCTCGCCCTTCATGGCTAGCAGTGATATCGAGGAATGTGATTTCATCAGCGCCCTGCTCATTGTAACGACGCGCCACCTCAACTGGGTCTCCAGCATCTCGAATATCAACAAACTGAACACCTTTGACAACCCGACCTTTATCAACATCAAGACACGGAATTATCCTCTTAGAAAGTCCACGACTCACTCGCTTTTACTCTTAAATAAGTGGCCGAGCTTACCCGCTTTAGTAGACAAGTATTGGGCATTGTGGGGGTTGCTGTCTGTCTGAATAGGTTTGCGCTCTGCAATTTCAAAACCAAGATCTTCTAAGGCTTTAATTTTTCGTGGGTTGTTGGTCATTAAATGTAACTTCTTTGCTCCAAGATGATTTAATATTGGCGCACAAATAGAGTAATCCCTTAAATCAGCTCCAAAACCAAGTCTCTCATTCGCTTCCACGGTATCGGCACCCTCATCCTGAAGATTGTAAGCCCGAATTTTATTCACTAAACCGATACCACGACCTTCTTGACGAAGATACAGAATCGCTCCGCGACCCTGCTGTGAAATTCGCCTCAAAGCTTCATTTAATTGTTCTCCACAATCGCATCGAAGACTGCCCAATGCATCGCCGGTCAGGCACTCTGAGTGGATACGTATTAGCAGGGGCTCATCAGAGCCACAGTCGCCCATGGTGATAGCGATATGTTCTTTTCCTTTGAAGGGATCTTCAAAGCCATGGATATCAAAAACACCCCAACGAGTAGGCAACTTTGAAGATTCGATAAAACGAAGCACTGACAGTAACTCCAACATTTAAAAGGGCTAAGCACCGCATTGTACAGCCAACATGGCTGTAATACAGAATTTTTAAAATTTGCTAGCTAACTGATTCCACGGCTGGCAGTCGCTTTACGATGGGAAAATAACCGAATAACTTACTTACCGAAATAACGATCACTGCTATGACCAGCAATCCTGCCAATATATTCGCGACTAATAGAGAAAATACTGTCAAAAAGGCTAGTAAGTAGCTAACGGCAATACCAAGTAACAGTGCGAAAAGTGCACTAACAAACTGATGGTTAGTCTCCACTACAAAATATAAACTAGGTATTAAAACTAGCGTAATCGTGGACGCGAATAGAATGCCAAAGCTAAGAGATAAAGCCATCGGAATAACAAACTGAGCCTGAGCGCTAGTCTCAAACAATAGAGGCAACAAACCAACAAAGGTCGTCAATGTGGTTAGCAAAATTGCTCGGAAACGTTTTTTCCCAGCATTAACAATTGCCTCTTCGAGCGATAAATTATCTTTCCTACCGCGATTGGCAAATTCTACTAAAATCAAACTGTCATTAACTACCACGCCAGCCAAAGCGATAATTCCAAACACAGAGAGAATATTAATTGAAACGTCAAATAACATATGGCCTATCACCGCTCCGATAAAACCAAAAGGAATCACTGACATAATCACAACTGGCTGAATATAGGAGCGCAAAGGGACTGCTAGTAATCCATAAATCATAAACAAAGCAGCCAAAAAGCCCACACCCATTTTTATATAGTATTCGTTTTGCTCCTGCGTGCCCCCACTCAGCCTGAAACTAACACTTGGGTATCTCTCTAATAGCTGAGGTACAAAATTTGTTTTAACGTCCTTTACAACATCGCCGCTTTGAATTTTATCTGCCTCTACCTCAGCCGTTATGGTAACTGTTCTCTTTCGATCAAGCCTATCAATAGCAGTAAGACCTATCCCAAGGGAGATTTCCGCAACTTCTCCTATTGCTACAGCTTCTCCATTGGCCGCGCGGATATGCATGTTTTCTAATGTCAGAATAGATCTCCGCTCATCATATGGATATCGGACCATGACTTTCACAGTATCCGAATCTCTTTGTATACGTTGAGCCTCTTCACCATAAAATGCTTGGCGAACCTGTCTAGCAACATCAGATAACGTTACTCCCACTTGACTTGCGTAGGGTTTCAAATTAATTAGCACTTCTTTGCTGCCTGAGCCCTGTGAATTGTAGATATCATAAACCCCAGGGAAAGTACTGAGCTCTTGTTGTAAATCCATACCTGCAAGAGTCAACTCTTCGGGATCTGAACCAGACAGAGATAAACTGATCTTTGCTCCTGAGGGCCCTTGTCCAGAGGAATATTTCTGTTTCCTTACATCTGGAAGCAAACCGACTTCGTCACGCCACATTCTTTCAATTTCAGTAGCACTAACAGTGCGCAACTCAGACCTAGTAAGCACCACTCTAAAGTTAGCTGTAACGTCACTGGTAACAAAAAATGCGACATTTTCAACCAACCCAGCCTCGTCAGGATTTTCTAGTCGATATTTTTTATCAACGGCAAAGATTGCATCTTCGACCACGGCAATTGTATCAAGCATACTCTCCACCGAGGCCCCATCTTGCATGATAATTTCCGCTTGTACACCGTCTCCAGGGACCATCGGAAAGAATTCAAAACGAGCAACTCCCGAACCGACGGCGCCTACGGCAATAATAAGTGCTCCTAAAAACCCTGCTAAGGTAATATACCGATTTCGTAACGCCCTTCTCAGCCAAACTTCATAAATGTTCTCTATAAAGTAATTGAGGCCCTTAGATACCTTACTCTGAACACCCCTTACAATGGAAAAGCTATCACTAGTAGATTGACCAAACTTCAGACCAACTAGATGGGCTGGAAGGATCAATTTTGATTCGATCAGTGAAAACGTCAGGCAGAGAATAACCACAATACCTATTGCGGCGGTGATACCGCCAAAACTCCCGCCAATGAAAATGATTGGGAAAAACGCCGCCATAGTAGTGAGTACGCCAATCGTAGAAGGTATAGCCACTCTTTGGGCACCCGCAACAACAGTCTCTACTGAAGCTTCGTACCCGCTATCGGGAATTTCACCAGCATCTCGCTTTTGCTGAAAATCTGCTTTTGCCTCGCTGAAAACACTTTCTCCAATGACAATAGCATCATCCACCACAATTCCCAGCACCATAATAAATGCAAAGAGACTGAGAACATTTATGGTTACAGCGCCCATTGGCATCAACCAAAAAGCGCCCGCAAAACTAACTGGAATACCAAGAATTACCCAAAAAGCGACCTTTAAATTTAGAAACAAACCTAAAACGAGGGCTACTAGGATCCCACCTAATATTAGATTTTGTGACATCATATCTAGACGACCTTGAAGGTAGTAGGCTAGATCATTAAAAATTGTGATACTTAAACCTTCCGGAAGTGAATCCCGCTTCTGTTCGACGTATCTATGGATAGCCTCGCTAATAGCAAGGACATTTTGCCCTTCAAGGGATGATATCGCGAGAGTTACGGCAGTTTTACGGTCGAAATGATTTAGAAAGACTGTGTCCGTAAATCCATCCCTTACCTCAGCGACATCTGACAATAGAAGTTGGGTTCCATCCACTTGGCTTCTCAGCACAATATTTTCAAAGTCTTGGCCTACGTATGCTTTACCTTCAGTTCTGATCAGCACATTACCTGCTTCCGAACGAATAATTCCGGCAGGTAAATCCAATGAAGAGACTCTAACCGCGTTTGCTACTTCACTTAGCGTCAGATTGAGTTCTTGAAGCCTATCCTCCTTTACTTCAATTGATATTTCATAAGTTCCAGCTCCATAGAGCTTTAAATCTTTTACTTCTGGGAGTGCCAGTACCTCATCATAAACTTGGTCTCCCAGCGCCTTTCTCTCTGGCTTGGTTAGGTCACCAGAAACCACGACTCCGACTGCCCAAATATTACTATCAACCTTCTTAATCGTTGGTTTTTCCATATCATCTGGTAGATCAACGATACTATCAATTCGATTTTCAACCTGGGTCAAAACATCATTAATATCTTCACTTGCTTCAATTTCAAGATATATCCTTCCATAGTCTCGGTCCGCGCCAGAGGTAATTTTTTTGATCCCCTGAAGGCCCTCCAAAACCGATTCCATAGGGAGTATTACGCCTTTTTCAACTTCCACTGGAGCAGCTCCAGGATAAGGCACGCTTATGCTGATCAAGTTACGTTCTGAACGTGGAAACATTTCTTTGCTAATCGTAGCTAAAGACATAGCGCCAGCAAAAAAAATTAGAACCATCACTAAGTTTGCTGCCACAGGATTGCGGCTGAACCATGAAATCAGGCCTTTAGAATTCACGTTCATCGCACTTTACTCTGCATCTTTGAGGAATTTCTCAATTGTAATTTAAGGCCCTCAATCGGCGTTCCTATAGCACTAGTAATGACCTGAACTCCTTCATTCAAGCCTCTCACATAATAATAAGAATCATCACTAAAAATAACATCGACAGTTCGAATGTTCATTCTTGTCTGAGGGTCGACTATCGCGACTTTTGATCCCTGCAAAAGGGCACTGCGGGGAAGCTCAAATACTTCCTCCAGAACTTTGCCTTTAAGCTTGGCTGTTACGAAAGTGCCTACCAGTAAAGGAGGGGAATCACGACCTTCAGAGGTACCCATCCCATAGGGATCAGACATCCGTGCCACAAGGTACTGAGACCGGTTGATTGCATTAACCACACCTTCAGATCTAACCACTTGAGCTACCCAATTAGTTTGCATTCCATTAACCGAACCGCTGAGGGTGACCATGCTCTCGCTAGGGATCCCTTTAAACGTCAACGCATCCATTCTTGCAAGGTCTCTTTCAGTCAAAGGCAATCTAACTTCTATAAAGTCAATGGCAAAGGTTTCCCCAAGTCGTGAGCCCATGGTTACATATTGCCCTACGTCAGCACCTTTAGACGCAACCATTCCTGCGTAAGGGGCCCTAATTTCAGTCTTCTCAAGTTTTAGTTTTGCTCGTTTTACTTCCGCTTTAGCCTGCAGAATATTTGCTTCCGCTTCAGCTAAATACGGCTTCCGTAGTGCCAAAATTGGCGCTTCTGATTGTGGGCGACCAGTCATTTGCCACTCTTTTGCCGCTTGAATAGCTCTGGCTTTCTCCAATTCAAGCATAGCATTCGCACTGATAAGCTGGGCTTCAGCCCGCTGAAGAGCCACCTCATAATCCGTTGGATCAAGTTTCATCAAGATATCCCCGGCATTAAATGTGCCGCCCACAATGAACTGCTCAGAGACTTCAAGAACAGTGCCTGATACTTCCGAAACGAGAGATGTTCGCGTGCGCGGTTGCACGGTACCCTGAGATTCAACCTCCAAGGTCACGCTAGTACTTTTAAGGATTTGAGTTTTAACTGCAAGCGCAGCTTCTGGAGCTGGGGCTTTGACCGGCTCAGGTTGAGACAAAAACATCAGCACTGTGACTGCAATTGCACCTAGCACTAAGAGAAGTGGAACAAACTTTTTCATTAAAAATTCCCATTTACCTGTTATGTTAACCCTTAAAGACGAGGTGACGACTCAAATTAGATTCACAAAAACCCAAACTGTTGAATAAGGGCAATGCTTGCAGCGGCAGCAACGCCCGCGAAAACATCATCTAACATAATCCCCAAGCCGCCTGACACATTTCTATCTATCCAACTAATGGGCCAAGGTTTGACGATATCGAAAAATCTAAACAAACCAAACCCCAAAATAACTGACAACCATGACACTGGCAGACAAATCATCGCTATCCACAGTCCCACGAACTCATCCCAGACAATTCCTCCATGGTCGTGTACACCAAGTTTTTCTGAGGCTACGCCACAAATATAGATTCCAATCAGCGCACTAACCATCAAAAAAGTGATGTAGGGAATCAAAGCAAGGTCAGCGATTAAAACCCAAATTACTAACGCAAACAGAGAACCCACCGTTCCTGGGGCCTTACTAGATAGACCACTGCCGAATCCAAACGCAAGAAGCAGAACCGGCGACCTCAAGAGATCTAAAAAAGTTGGTTTATCACCCAAAATGAACGAACCCCTTATTTTCTTGTACTACTGCCGCTCCATCTAAAAATACCTGCGGAACCCCGTCGTTGCAGCGAGTCATACGACCAATCTGCTTCAAATCTGACAACCCATCTGCACTCCAACTATCGACTATTTCAGTGAGATGCTCCGGAACAGTAAAGCACAGGTGGTAATCGTCTCCTCCAAACAAAGCCCACTCCAAAGAGCCCGTGTCAAACAGCGTCTTAACGTCATCGCTAATTGGTACATTTATAGACGTTACGTTAGCACTAACACCACTAGATCTGCATATATGCTCCAAATCAGCCACGAGTCCGTCAGATATATCGATACATGCAGATGCGACATCCCGTAATTCTATACCAAACTCAATTTTTGGTTCTGGTCGGTAAAATCTTTTAAGTAAGCGCTCACTTTCAATTAGTGTACTGTTTTTATAGCCCTGTATAACTGACAACGCTGCTGCGCCATCTCCCAAAGCACCGGAAACATATATAAAATCACCATCTTTAGCACCACCTCGCGTTATAGCAGACCCAGAAGGCACCTCTCCTAACATAGTAATGCTAATTGAAAGGGCTCCTGATGTGGTATCTCCACCAACCAAAGAACATTTAAATTCATCCGCCACCTCCGCAAGCCCTACACTGAAGCCCTTTAACCAAGAATTGGTTGCAAGCTTGCGAGGCAAACTCAGGGACAATGTAAACCATCGTGGATTCGCACCCATAGCGGCCATATCACTCAAGTTTACACACAGAGCTCGCTGAGCTATCTGATAGGAATCCGCATTGGTGGGAAAATGGATATTTTCAACTAAAGTATCTGTAGCAACTACCAGTTGATTATTCGGGTCCGGAAAAAGATTTAGGATTGCAGCATCGTCCCCGATTCCCAGAAAAACCCCATCCTGAGTGGTCAAACCTTTAAAATAAGACTCAATAATCTCAAACTCGTCTTCTTTTTTAGGTATTGTTTGAAGCAAGAACTCCACCTCTCATTTAAAAATCTTTACCAAAAGTTTACATGGAAACACGTTTGATAGGCAGTTTGGTTGACAGCTTCAGCGCCTAACCTTGTGATTTTAATTGATTAGAACCAACTTCAATCGCTCTTTTTTCTGCTGCGATATTATCTAGCACGCCATTGATAAATTTAAATGCATCCGTAGGGCCATAGGTCTTAGCTAAATTAACCCCTTCATTGATCACTACCTTGTAAGGGACCTCAATACTAAAAATCAGCTCATAGGTCGAAACTCTTAAAATAGCTCTTGAAACTGGGTCTAACTGCTGATTTTCTCTGTCTAAATGTGGCCCAAAGGTATTGTCAATCTCTGTTAAATTTTTAGGCACACCAACGAGTATTTTGTGAAACAACTTTCCATCGACCTTAGTCATGTTGTTGTTGGAATGAAACTCTGCCTCTATGGTCTCTAGGTCAGTCCCACTCATTTCCCAGGAATACAAAGCCTGGACTAACATTCGACGTGCTTTTTGGCGCTCTCTTGCTTTCGACATCAACTATGCGCCATCCATCTGGTTGAACAACGTGATCATCTCGAGAACTGTTAGCGCTGCCTCTTCACCTTTATTCTCTGCATTGTTACCAGAGCGTTCAATTGATTGCTGCAGATCATCAGTGGTTAGTAATCCAAAAGCTACGGGTAAATTTTCTTTCAAACTTACTTCACCAATGCCGCGAGTGGTCTCTGAGCAAACATAGTCAAAATGCGGAGTGTCTCCGCGAATAACACAACCTAGAGAAATAACTGCATCAAATCGTCCTGTCCGAGCTGCGCGCTGGCTCGCTAATGGCAATTCAAAGGCTCCAGGGACTCTGTAGACTTCTACTGCCTCTCCGGAAATACCATGTCGGCCTAAAGCACGAACTGCACCCTCTAGCAAACCGTCTGTCACCTCAGAGTTCCAGCGCGCCACAATGACTGCTATGCGTGATGTATTTACTTCAAAACTACCTTCTTCAGGTCTATATTGTCCCATGTCGAATCCTTATTCTTAATGGTAACTGTAATGCACAGACGATTACTTTTGATTAGTCACAGTCGACATACTCAACAACTTCCAAATCGAATCCAGAAATAGCAGTAAACCTGTATGGCGCACTCATTAATCGCATTTTATGAATCCCAAGATCCATCAGTATCTGAGAACCAGTCCCCACTTGCTGGTACACAACATCACCTGCTGCCTGTGAAGCCGCAGCACCAGGGTTTATGACCATTTCAACAGCATGATCGATATCTTCTGCAGTCTCTGGATAATACAAAAGCACCACGGCACCACGTCCCTCGCTAGCCACTTTTTCGAGAGCGCCATGGAAGGACCATGCCTTAAATTTCCCTTCGGACTCAATCGCCAAGATATCCCTTGCCGACCGATTTATGTGCACGCGCACAAGTACCGGCTCGTCCCCACTAACATCGCCCATCACTAGAGCAAAGTGCTTTTCATTTCGTGCATGATCTAAATATGTTTTAAGAACAAAGTCTCCGTAATGAGTTTTGACGGGACGCTCGTTAATACACTGGGTGGTCTTCTCTGTTACAAGTCGATAGTGGATCAGATCCGCAATAGTCCCAATCTTCAGCTGATGTTTTTCAGCAAACTTTTCTAGATCATCGCGACGGGCCATCGTGCCATCTTCATTCATTATTTCAACGATAACTGCTGCCGGCTCAAAACCTGCAATTTTCGCTAGATCACATCCTGCCTCAGTATGCCCCGCACGACTTAACACGCCGCCGGCCTGGGCCTTAAGAGGAAATATATGTCCTGGCTGTACAATATCATCAGGTCTGGCGTTGCTCGCTACAGCTGCTTGTACAGTTCTTGCCCTATCTGCCGCGGAGATACCTGTTGTCACTCCTTCTGCAGCCTCAATTGACAAGGTAAAAGGTGTTCCATGACTTGAGTTGTTACTGTCACTATTAACCATCATTGCTAGGTCAAGTTGCTGACAACGTTCTTGATTAAGGGTCAAACATATTAACCCTCGTGCATTAGTCGCCATAAAATTTATATCTTGAGGACGAACCATAGGCGCAGCCATAACAAGATCACCTTCATTCTCTCGATCTTCATCGTCCATTAGAATAATCATCTTACCTTGACGAATATCCTCCAATAACTCTTCAACTGTATTCAATTTCATATGTTTTTGTTCCAAATAATAAACGAGACTCTACTAGCCCAAATTCACTCATCAGCCGCTTTGTCGCCAAGTAACAGACGTTCTAAGTAACGCGACACCAAATCTACTTCGAGATTGACCTTGGTTCCCACCTTGTACGTGCCCATCACAGTGTGGGACATAGTATGAGGAACAATATTTAACTCAAACTCTGACCCTTCTACCAGATTAATAGTCAGGCTAGTTCCATCTACAGTGATGGACCCTTTGTGGGCAATATATTTTGCAATCTCAGCAGGGGCTTTCATACGAAAACGCCAAGATCTCGCATCGCCTTCCAGTGACAAGACCTCTCCGACACCATCCACATGTCCAGACACAATATGGCCACCAAAACGATCAGTCGCTTGCATCGCCTTCTCCAAATTTATTGGACTGCCGACTTCCCAATGGTTGATCGTTGTAAGATTCAAAGTTTCCACAGATACATCTGCAATAAAGCCATTCTGAGTCAACTCAACTGCTGTCAAACAAGCACCATTACAAGCTATGCTGTCTCCTAGATTTACGTCCGAAAGGCCTAGATTTCCGGCGTTAATCGTCAGACGCACATCTCCATCTCGAGGCTCTAAACCAACAACACTACCAATGGCGGCAATAATTCCTGTAAACATAAAACTCTGTCCTAACTATTATCTGAAGGCTGGTAAAATACACTCTTATTGTAAATCTGCAATCAATACTTACGATACTCTTAGTAATCCTTATCGGGATACATGGTTACTCTTAAATCCTCTCCAATTTGACGGATGTCTTTAATTGATAAAGCCAAGTGCGCGTCAATAGTACTAATCGGCAAGTTAAACATGGGTCGCGCTTCACTACCGAATAATTTAGGCGCCCAATAGCACACAAGCTCATCAAGTAAACCCTCCCCCACAAAAGCTCCGGCTAAGCCGGCACCCGCCTCCACCATAACATTGTTACACTCTCGCTCAGCCAACTCTAACAGCAAGGAATGTAAATCCACATGTTCTCCATTGGCCGGTAAAAAACAGATCTCAGCACCTTTATCGATCAACGCGTTAGATTTTTTTCTCTGGTTTTCGCCATCCAAAGTCGCGATTAATATGTTACCCGACTGAGAAAACATTCTCGCACTACTCTGCATTTTAAGCTGGCTATCAACCACGACCCGCAAAGGCTGCCGCAAACTATGCTCTATTCCTAACTCTTGCTCTGATATTCGAACAGTAAGAGAGGGATCATCCATCAACTGAGTGCCAATACCAGTAATAATGGCACAGCTTCCAGCCCTTAAGCGCTGGACATCTTGCCTTGCGGCAGGAGTCGTGACCCATTGGCTCTGCCCACTCGCCATCGCTGTGCGACCGTCTATACTTGCGGCCATCTTTACACATACCCAGGGCAAACCCTGTTCGTGACGCTTGATAAACCCTTTATTTAAATCTCTAGCTTGATCTTCAAATAATCCACACTCTACCTCTAGCCCTGCTGCTTTAAGTAATTCAATTCCTTTTCCCGCAACCAGTGGATTGGGGTCTTCACAAGCTATTATCACCCGAGTCAATCCCGCATCGATCAACGCCTGAGCACAGGGACCTGTTTTACCCTGATGACTGCATGGTTCAAGAGTGACATGGGCACAGGCATCAGAAGCATCTTTAATTTTACTAAGAGCCTCAATTTCAGCATGATTGCCTCCTGGTGGGCTAGTATAGCCTTCACCAAGGACGCTTCCGTCTCTACTAATTACACAACCAACCGCTGGATTTGGCGATGTAGTAAAACGCCCTTTAGCTGCCAAGCTTAACGCTCTGGTCATCAGTTCTCTATCATTAATAGAAAAACTCATTATTTTTTGACCGGCATCGGTTTCGCACTACTAAGGCGATTTAGCTCGTCTTGAAACTCATTCAAATCCTGAAAACTGCGGTAAACTGAAGCAAAACGGATATAAGCAACTTCATCCAATTCATGAAGTTGACTCATGACTTCCTCTCCAATAATCCTTGAAGAGATCTCTCGCTCACCTGTGACCTGCAAGAAATGCTTAATCTGAGATAATGCAATTTCAATTTGTTCAATAGACACCGGTCGTTTTTCAAGGGCGCGTTGAAAGCCTGCACGAAGTTTATCTTCATCAAAAGGCTCACGACTACCGTCACTTTTAATCACTCTAGGCATTACCAGTTCCGCTAGCTCATAAGTGGTAAAACGTTCACTACAAACTACACATTCTCGCCGTCGACGCACTTGGCCGCCATCTGCAACCAACCGGGAATCGACAACTTTGGTGTCATCAGCATTACAAAATGGACAATACATAGCGATGCTCGAAAAATTGGAGGTTTATTCTACCATAAGAACTTTGATTTAAAGTCTATCTGAAGTCTAAGGCTGATCCATCGGCACAACTCCAACGTTCTCCCCTGAGTGCGAATATTTCATCCCTTTGGAAGTAAAAAATGTTCGATGCCGCGGACCGTCAATGGTTGGATCATTACTTAAATAACCCGCATCTCCCGGATACAGACAAATCATTTGGCCATCTAACTGACATAGCCTAGGAGTTACAGAGTAGGGCGTGCGCTCAGCGAGAGACTGACAAGCAACTTCTGCCGTGTTGTAGTGGCTAATTAAACTCATAGATAGGTATGTAGGGGGCATCAATGTCAGCTCCCCGAGATGATGCAGATCCATGGCTTCTTGGGGCTTTATCCACTTAAATTCGTGAATCTCCCCTCCGTCAATCAATACATCTTCTGAGTTATTTTTAGCTTGAGCTGCGAAAAACCAAGTCGCAAAACGTCTTGCCTCTCCCTCTGGGGTGGTCCAATTGCAAAAATGGACAAGATCTTGGGGAGCTACTGTGAGCCCACACTCCTCTTCCACTTCTCTCACCGTCGCCAATCTAGCCGCTTTTTCCTCACTGTCGGCCGCTTCTATTTCAGGCTCATCAATTGCTCCACCGGGAAACACCCACGCGCCGCCAGCAAAGGCGAGCTTGGCATTGCGTCTCAATAATAAGGTTTCTAAACCTTGGTCGGAGTTACGCAACAACACCGCAGTAGCGGCCAAGCGTATTAATGGAGCCTGCTCTGTCATAGTCCCCTACCATTCCAATGAGAGTAATTAGCCCTCGTTCAAACCAACCGTGGAACTCCCTGAATTTAACCATAAACCGGGAACCGCTGACATACCGCAAGCACCTTGGCTTTAGTTTGTGCAACGACTTCACTTGAATTCCCTGCTTCTAGGCTGTCTAATATGTCGCACATCCAATGGGTCAATTGAACCGTTTCTGCAATCCCAAATCCCCGAGTGGTAATAGCTGGGGTACCAACACGCAGTCCAGAGGTAACGAACGGAGAGCGAGGATCATTCGGAACAGCATTTTTGTTCACAGTAATAAATGCTTCGCCCATAGCTCGGTCCGCATCTGCTCCGGTATATTCCTTACCAATCAGACTTACCAACATGAGGTGGTTCTCAGTACCGTTGGAGACAATACTAATACCACGCTCAATGAAAGTGGCAGCCATTGCCTTTGCATTGGCTACTACCTGCTTCTGGTAGTTGACAAAATCTTCGCTCGCCGCCTCTTTAAAAGCCACTGCTTTAGCCGCAATCACATGACAAAGAGGTCCGCCCTGACTACCTGGAAAAACCGCTGAGTTACATTTTTTCGCAATTTCAGCGTCATTAGTTAAGATAATTCCACCGCGAGGTCCACGCAGAGTCTTGTGAGTGGTAGACGTGACAACATGTGCATGAGGAATTGGACTCGGATATACACCCGCTGCCACTAATCCTGAGACATGGGCCATATCTACAAGTAAGTAAGCATTCACTTTATCAGCTATTTCTCTAAATCTTTTCCAATCCATAATCCCTGAATAAGCCGAAAATCCAGCGATAATCATCGCCGGCTTATGTTCCAACGCCAAAGCCTCAACTTGATCATAGTCAATCAAGCCCGTCTCAGCATTCAAACCATATTGTATCGGGTTATATAACCTGCCAGAGAAGTTTGGCTTAGCGCCATGAGTTAAATGACCCCCATCAGCTAAACTCATCCCCAAAATGGTATCACCGCCTTTAACCAATGCTAGAAATACGGCACTATTTGCTTGAGAACCAGAGTGAGGCTGTACATTCGCATAGCTCGCATCATACAAACTCTTGAGCCTTTCAACAGCCAAGTCTTCAGCTACATCAACATGTTCACAACCACCGTAGTAACGCTTCCCGGCATAACCTTCAGCATATTTATTGGTCATTTTACCACCTTGAGCCTCCATGACAGCCAAGCTAGTGTAATTTTCCGATGCAATAAGCTCAATGTGCTGCTCTTGACGCTGATCTTCGAGCTGCATAGCCTGCCATAATTCCGGATCGACTTTCGCGATAGTGTGGTCTTTGTCAAACATAATTAGGTGTTTTCCTAGGGTTGAATTTGGATTCTTTAAACGCCGGCAAGTTTACCTGATATCAGCTAATTCTTACAGCCTCAAAACATTCAGAACTCGGCTTTTATAGATCAATTAGTGTTACTTCTCAAACAATGCCATGGTTTCAATATGGGCGGTGTGAGGAAACATATCAATCACACCTATGTCCTTCAGTTTATAACCTTTCTGAACCAGAGCTGTTGTATCTCTGACCATAGTAGCTGGATGACAGGATATATAGATCACTCTTTTAGCCCCTGAGTTATTTATCCACGACATAACTGCAGGCGCTCCACTCCTGGGTGGGTCGAGCACCACTAAATCTATCGATTTTGCTAATTTAGTTACCGTTTTTAGTGACGCTGCATCATTTAAGTCTGCGATGATAAACCTAACGTTATCGATACCATTCCTTTGGGCGTTTTCGGTTGCTCCATCTACAAGATCTTGCAAACCTTCGACGCCGACAAGATGGTCAAAATGCTGTGCAAGAGGCAGCGATAGATTGCCAGAACCACAAAATAGATCGACCACTGTACCTCGATTACCAACAGGCAATAAGTCAAGCAGTTGATCAATCATTCGGCGGTTAATATCGCTATTTACCTGAATGAACTGACCAGGTTCACAGTTAAGTTTTATTTGATCAGAGACATGCACATAAAGTGGCTTATCATTCTCACCTATGCGCTGAAACTGGCTCTTCTTTGAGGATTTCCACCACAACTGAGTTGGAATGTCATTGACCATACTTAAGGCATTAAAAATAGCAATTTCGCCGGCCTGCTTTAAACTCTTACTAGCCTCTACAGAAACCGCTAAAGCGTTGTCCGCAGCCAGCAATTCAATCTCAAATATCTTAATATCTTGGGGAACGTCTTTTAGTATTAACGGCAATGCAGTTAATATTGCATCCAAAGCTTTGTCTAAAACCAAACAATGGGCAATGGGCTCGATCCTGTTGGTACCTGCATTTCGAAATCCAACCAAAAACTGACCGTCTCTTGCTCGCTGCACGGCAAGACGAGCGCGTCTTCGATAATGCCACTTGGGACCGATCAAGGAGGGTAATGTATTCTCTGGCTGGACTTGAATCCGTTGCAGGTTATTTAAAACCTGTTGCTTTTTGTATTCAATCTGCTGGTTGTGCTCTAAGTGCTGAAGGGTGCAGCCTCCGCATCTTGAAAAATATTCACACCTTGGGTCCACTCTATGAGCGGACGGTGATACGATCTTGCTCACTCGCCCTTCCCCAAAATTTCGCTTCTCCCGAATCAATCGAAATTCTATAGTTTCAGACGGAAGAGCACCCTCTACGAAGTAGGCTTTACCGTTAATACGGCCGACTCCTCGCCCATCATGGAGAAGATCGCTTATTTCTAGGCCTAGGGTTTTATTGCCACTCATAGTGTTTTCTTGTTTTGTGTTGTGGGGCAGTTATCGATTAGGGGTAGGTTACAGCTTTACCGAAATGGGCGCTAGAAATACGCACATTTGTCACCAATCTATGGCTTGGCCGTTCCAGTCCAGATAAGACAATTCACCATCAACCATTGCTTCGTCCATAATCATTGCTAATCTCTCAGCCACAAAGGACGGAGTGAAAAGTTTATCTTTCGGGACTGCCGCTTGAAAAGGTTTTGATAACTCTGTGTCAGTGGTACCGGGATGAAAAGCAATAAGTTTGACATTTTTGGCCCGTCGCCCATATTCAATGGCCGCTGTTTTCAAGATCATATTAAGCGCCGACTTAGAAGCTCGGTAAGCATACCAGCCCCCTAGATGATTATCACCAATACTGCCCACCCTTGCACTCAAAGCCGCCACAATACAATCATTAGAGCCCTTGAGAACTTTCATCAATGACTTTAGCCAGAGTGCTGGCACCACTGCATTGACTTGAAAAATAGCCTGAAGTGCAAACTCGCTTATATCCTCCAAACGCTTCTCAGGCCAGTATGTGTCGGAATGTAGGACTCCATGGCATATACAAACTCTGCTGAACTTGCCTGCGTGCGGCTCGAGTATCGATAAAACTTCAGTCAAGGCTGCTTCGCTGTAGTCGCTTTTTACCCAAATCAATTTATCTCCAACACCGCTTGTTGGATGTTCGGCCTTATCTTTGTCGGAGCGACTAACTGCCACAACCTTATCAATGGCTGGATCATTGAGAAATTCCGCTACTAACGACGACCCCAAACCACCACTAGCCCCTGTAACTAGAGCATAATTATGATAGTGAACACTCACTGTATTTTCCTTTGCCTTATACGTGGATCACAGGCTGACTCGCTAGTGATCAGCGCAGAAATACGTTGCCGATATCTGGCAAAGATTAAATACAGCCCTTTAGCGATCACGCTAACTATTGGCCAACGAAGAATTGCCACCCAATGACGTTTTCCAACTAAGGCCCACGCTAAATAGGTAACGTCTAGCCCATAGATAACTTCCCCATCTGGTAACTGACCGTGGAGCATGCGATCTGCCTCCTGCTGGCAAATATGAGGAAAGTGCTCTGTAAAATCTGAGGCGTGGATATTCTCAAATGCTATCTTTTGGTGTTTATCAAGCTTCTTGAGATGCGTAATTTCCGATGCACACAATGAGCAACCAGCGTCATAAAACAAAATTAGTTCTTGATTCATTTAAACCTCATTGATCATTAAATAAAGAGTAGTCCAGTGCAACAAAACTACTACGGTGGTCAGGCTGACTCGCATATTCCAATATCCTCTGCTTGGTGATTTGAGCGTTCTTTCTACCCCCAAAATGCTCAAATAGCCCACCGCAAGAAATGCTACAGCCAAGATAGAGAAAAACTGCGTTATGTGTATAACTAACAAAGAAAACCATGCTAGTAAAGAAATGAGATTTGTAAAAATCAACACGGCAGCAGAACGCCTATTTGGCGAGAAGGTCCACCAATTACCCCATAAGCTTCCGGCTAAAAAACTCAAGATAATCGCACTGTAGGTTAAAAAAATATAGGGTGCATACAATCCAAAAATACTTGCGCTTTGCAAACCACCACCCAGCCAAACTCCGCTCACCATGTATCCCACGCTTATGATGAAGGGCATCAAACCTGCGCTCCCCAGTATGCAACTTACGGTGAGTAAGTTTGAAGGTTTTTCAGATGCTAATAACGCCATGGAGTATCCTCTGATTCTGTACGCTGTAATTTGATACTTAGATTAGATAGCACGGGATTTAAAAGAATCTAAAAGCAAGGGTAGTGCGTAAAAGAGGTACTTAAAACAAAGGGTCAGCCAAACCTTATGGTGAAGACTGGACTTTACATATTTTCAAACGATCTCCGGCTCGATGATAACCCAACTCTGCGGTTGGCAGCGTCTGAAATGGATCAGCTGATTTGTGCTTACGCGCAAGATGACACTCCTTCTAATGAAGTGCCACAAGGAATGGGTGAACGGTCCGACCATCGTAACCAATTCCTGCATGAATCCTTGACTGCGTTAGATAACAACCTTCAACACTATGGACATCGCCTTGTCTTTCGAAAGCAATCTCTTACTGACGCCGCAACCGAACTAATCTGCTCACATAACGTCACTCATATCTATGGATCGATTAGCGCAGGAAGGCATTCAAACCGTCAATGGGACCTGTTGAGGAAAGAGCATCCAACTATCTCCTTCCAGCAACGGCATAGTCATACGATATTTAAACCAGAGGAGTTACCGTTCACCGTTGATTCTCTGCCCTTTACCTTCTCAAAGTTTCGTAAACAAGTAGAAAATATTTTAGTCGGCTTTCCTACCCCCAAGCCAAAGTCGTTGCCTCCCTCCCCTGAAAACCTAACCAGAGAAAAAACTGTGCCAAATCTCTGTGATATAACCCCTGGTAGTTACTTTACGGGCGGCGCAAATATTGGCTGGGCACACGTTAATCAATACTTCAACAAGGGTTTGGCGAGCACCTATAAGACCACTCGCAACGGCCTCGATGGCATGGATTACTCGACGAAGTTTTCTCCATGGTTAGCTAATGGCTGCGTATCAGTAAAGTCAGTTATAGCAAGACTGAAACTCTACGAACGAGATTTTGAGCAAAATGAATCAACCTATTGGATCTATTTCGAGCTCCTTTGGCGAGAATATTTCCAGTGGTACGCCCACCGGCACAAAGACCGACTTTTCGATTTTTCTGGAATTTCGTTAGTCAAGCCTCAGACAAGTTTTTATGCAGAGCGTTATCAGAAATGGTGCCATGGCAATACACCGTATCCAATTATCAATGCACTGATGAAACAGCTGAAAGCCACGGGGTATATGTCCAATCGTGGACGGCAACTCATTGCTAGCTGCTTTGTTCACGAACTGAACCTAGATTGGCGCTATGGTGCCGCTTACCTCGAACAGCAACTCATCGACTATGATGAGGCTTCAAATTGGGGTAATTGGCAGTATTTAGCTGGTGTAGGTGCAGATCCAAAGGGGCATAGGAAATTTGATTTACGTAAACAAACGGAAATGTATGACCCCCACGGAGAGTTCGTAAAACGCTGGGCAGGAAATCAGACTGACAGTGAATTAGATTCAGTTGACGCAACAGACTGGCCAGTATAATCGACAATTTACTTTGTCAAAAGCACCCCTGACAAAAGCAATCTCTTTTGGAGGTTCTGAGTAACTTATTACATCCAGCAGTAAGATATAAAAGATCGATATTTAGAATATATCAAGACGATTAAATAAAACTACTAGACCAGACGTTGGCCTTGGGAATAAACTATTGCAACGATCAAAGTTAACGCTGAACCATATTAGGAGGAAAAAATGATTGGAGTAAATGAAATTTTCCCTTCATTCGAAAAGAGTGGAGTGGATGGAGACGAATTAGTAACAAAAAGCAGCTCTGACTACACGGGATGGAGAGTTTTCTACTTTTATCCTAAGGACTTTACCTTTATTTGCCCAACAGAAATCGTTGCGATGGATAAATTACTGGAAGAAGCTTCAGTTGCAGGATTTAGCGGAGATAATGAATTCTGTAAAAAGGCTTGGAAAGAATCCGATGAAGCATTGGGGAAAATCAGACACACTCTATTAGCAGATTGTGGTCTCACCCTATCCCATGAGTTGGGCATTGTTGATTTAGATGCACAGGCATCCTTGAGAGCGACTTATATTGTTGACCCAGATGGTAAAATTCAGCATGTTTCAGTCAATGCATTAGACACAGGTAGAAATGCAGATGAGATCTTAAGAACTTTACAAGGTCTTAAAGCTGGCGGTCTAACGGGTTGCGCTTGGAATCCAGGTGATAGCTTCGTAGCTTAATGAAATCGCAGTAAGCAAGTATGCTGTGATTGCTAAAATCAAGGGCTTGGTTACACCAGTTACCAAGCCCTTTTTTTGTGAATGGATCAAAATATAATGGAGCGGTATTGTAGAGCACCGTTTTATTTTGTTTGCATCTAAACTATGCTTTGTTCGATTACCTTGCCAAATAATCGCAATTGGCTGCAGGTAGCTAGCTGCAAATTTGATTTTCAAACATATAATTCTACCAGCGACTTTAGGAGCTCCATTACGATTCTCTAGGAGCGGGACGCTTGGTACACTGCATCACTGCGATTTTGGTCCCTATCGATGGCCTCTTACCACAATTAACCCCTTGAGCTCGGGCACCATATCTCTCCAAGTGACTATTTACATGGGGTGTTAAGGCGGCAATCTGGTCTTGAGACAGAGAATTATGTAATTGGTCTAATAATCTACGCCATGTCTTTTCTCTCGCTTCTGCTGCAACGTTCAACCAAAGATAAGCTTGGGCGTAATCTTGACTTACCCCTGACCCATCCATATACAGCAATGCGAGGTTATATTGAGCAACCTTATTCCCAAGTTTGGCTGCTTTCTCTAATTGCTCAAAAGCAGCTTCATAATCCTGTCGTCGAAGTGCTGACATACCTACGTTCAAAGCTTGCTCGAACACCCATATTTCGGACGTATTATCCGCATCGGCGGGTTCAATATACAGCAGGAGTACTATTGTCAGACTTATAACGAGTTTGTTTATTTTAGAATTCCCTTTTTTTAAACTTCCAAACAGATATCCAGAAGCCGTCAATTTTTGTCGAACTATAGTTTCAAATACTGCCTGCAATTTGAAACTTTTTCTTCACAAATTACTATGGGCTTTAATGTGGCGTCTATCCAACCTAAAATTTAGATCGCATGAGTTACTAGGCAGAGGGTATTCACCTAAAGGATAGAATTCTCCATTGGAGAGTTCTATCCTTTAAGTCCGTTTTACTAGGTTGAGTCTAATTTTAAATACACGAATTTCCCATGAAACTCGAATAATATTTAATCGGTATTTGGTGCTGTTTAAGTCGACAATAGAGGCAGTTTTCGATAATGTTTGACCTATTGTTTCGTCACTCGGAGAGCCCCTTTGACCAATATTATCACCAACGTCATTGCCGGCATTGGGCAAATTACCCTTGACCGGCCTGCAGCCCTCAATGCCTTAACCTTAGATATGGTTCGCGCTATGAATAAGGTCTTAAATGAATGGCGTGAAGATCCCGCCGTTGAGGCGGTTGCAGTTCGAGGTTCCAACAGAGATGGCCCTTTTGGTGCTTTTTGTGCCGGCGGTGATATTCGCTTTTTTCATACTGCAGGTATTGCCAATGACCCGGATCTAGAGGCATTTTTTACCGAAGAATATCGACTTAACCACTTAATTTTTAACTACTCAAAACCCTACATTGCCTTCATGGATGGCATTGTAATGGGCGGTGGCATGGGTATTTCCCAAGGGGCCTCGCTACGTATTGTCACCGAGCGCACTAAAATCGCCATGCCAGAAACTAACATTGGGTTATTCCCGGATGTGGGTGGTGGCTATTTTTTACCGAAGTGCCCCGGATACAGTGGTGAATACTTGGGGCTGACTGGAAAAGTGTTGGTCGGCACTCAGGCACTAGCAGCTAATTTAGCGGATCGAGCTATTAATAGTGACAACCTAGAAGATTACTGGGACAGTCTCACCAATAATGAGATGATGACAGTAGATCAGCGTATTAATCGACTGCACAGTGTTATCGATAGTGCCCAACTAAAAGAAGATGATAGCTGGTTAAGCCCAGAAATAGATGGGACTTTTAACTTCGATACCCCGGCCGAAATCATGCAAGCACTGGAGAATAGTGGATCCCCCTGGGCAATGGAAACTCTTCAGGTTTTGGAAAAACGTTCTCCTCTGATGCTACATGTATCACTGCGACAAATTCGACTAGGCCGCCACATGACTCTTGCCGATGAACTGAGGCTAGAGCGCACGTTAGTACAACACTGTTTTTATATGCACCATCTTAAGCGCACCGGTGCGCAGACTGAAACTGTGGAAGGGATTCGAGCCTTGGTCATAGATAAAGACCATAGTCCAGCATGGAACCCAACATGTATTGAAGATGTTAGCACAGAAATGGTCGATCCGTTCTTTGTTAGCCCTTGGGCAGAGCCTGACCACCCTTTGGCTGACCTTAATTAGGACTGGTAATGGCAACGCCCTGCTTAAAAGTACTACTGGATAGTTCACAATTCTTAAAAAATTCAATGATTCGGGTGAACGCGCCGTTGCCGAGGACTTTTCATAGAATATTAGCGTCCGGCGAGATAGGTAGACTATGTCTTTTGAGTTGCTCGAAGAGTTAGTCACCTGCCCCTTCTGCTGGGAAACAATTACTATCCTAGTTGATCCCTCAGAGTCTCAAATCTATACCGAAGATTGTTTTGTCTGTTGCCGCCCTATTCTTATAGATACTGAAATTAATGGTGAGGATTTGCAAATCAGAGTGACTCAGGAAGACTTAGGCTTTTAAATCTTCGCTCATCCTTCACTTTCTATTTTTGTCAAAATCCGTTTGAATGGGAGTATTGAATGTTTATTGATTGTTGAGGGCTACATTATGAAGCATCTGTGGACGGTTTTTATGTTGGCTCTACTCACGGGTTGTAACAGCCCGGAACAACCAGAGACAGGTGTCGGGGATGATCTAGATCAAATCCTGTATTCTGGGGGAGATATTATTACCATGAGTAATGATTCTCATATTGAGTATGCAGAAGCAGTGGTAACTCACAACGATATCATTCTGTTTGTCGGCTCAAAAACTGAGGCCGATACCAAGTACCCAAATGCCAAACATCATAGTCTTAATGGTAAAACAATGATGCCTGGGTTTATTGAGCCTCACGTGCATCCTTCTTTAGCTGCCACTATATTGCCCAATGAAATTATTTCCCCCTACGATTGGGTCTTGCCCAAGGAGACCAAGAAAGGGGTCATTGGGCATGAAGCCTACGTGCAACGTTTAGCCCAAGCAGTAGCAGAAAAAGCGTCGATAGATGAAATATTTTTCGTCTGGGGCTATCACCAACTTTGGCATGGGGAGCTTTCTAGAACTCTATTAAATGTCATTTCAGATTCACAACCCATCGCTGTTATACATCGCTCATTTCATGAGGTTTATCTCAATGATGCGGCGATAAACGTCTTAGGAATTACTGAGGATGAATTCAGAGAAAATCATCAAGTTGACTGGGAGAAGGGACATTTTTATGAAGGAGGGTGGATGGCTTTGGCGCCAAAAATGGCTCCCCTACTAATTGATGGCCCCCGATATTTGCATGGGCTCGACATGATGACTCAGATGATTCGTAAAAACGGTATCACAACGATAGCTGAACCTGGATTTCCAAACATCAATTTTAAAGCAGAGTATGGATTACTCAGTAAAGAGATGGCGTCAAATCCTCCTTACGATGTGTATTTGATCCCAAATGGTTCTTTTTTAGCAGCCGTGCATGGAGGCAATCAAGAGGCCCTTTCCTTTATCAAAACCCTAAGCAACTACAACACCAAAAACATTACTTTTTTAAACGATCAAATTAAGTTGTTTTCAGATGGGGCGATTTACTCCCAAGCGATGCAGATGAAAGAAGGCTATACCGATGGTCATCAGGGAGAATGGATGACTCCCTTAAGTATATTGGAGCAGCAAATCACGCAATATTGGAATGAAAATTTCAAAGTCCATATCCATGCCAATGGCGATAAAGGGATCCAACAGGTACTAGATTTTGTCTCAGTCAATCAAAAAGACAATCCTCGCAAAGATCATCGCTTAACGTTGCATCATATGGGCTACTTTGCAGATGAGATGGCAGACCAAATTGCAAAGATGGGCG
>Ga0206679_10000605_pt1 | contig 29829 bp, 30 predicted proteins | sample M110012015metaG_FD_155464 | JGI IMG/M metagenome (GOLD analysis project Ga0206679, IMG submission 155464) | Ammonia-oxidizing marine archaeal communities from Monterey Bay, California, United States - M1 100m 12015 | ecosystem: Environmental > Aquatic > Marine > Intertidal zone | place: USA... | reverse complement strand
CGTAAGTGTAGTAGGTTTCCTGTTTGTAAATACAAAGGTACTTGGTATTAAAATACCTTACCACACCAACTTCGAGGAAGTCAACTTAAGGTTTTATGTAAAGCGATATGAGAATGGTAGCTGGAAAAGAGGGGTGGTTTTTATCAAAGAAATTGTTCCTAGAATGGCCATAACATGTGTTGCAAATTTCGTGTATAATGAGAATTACCAGACCTTAAAAATGAAGCATCGCTGGGAAGAATACGAAACAAATAGACTAACTGAATATCAATGGAATAAAAAGGGTAAATGGCAGACGCTTAGGGTTATTTCTTCAGTGAATTCATCTGAAATAAAACCAGATAGCGAAACTGAATTTATCACAGAACATTACTGGGGGTATTCTAAGAGAAAAGAGGACTCTTCAAATGAATATGAGGTCACACATCCAAGATGGAAACATTATGAAGTACTGGATTATGAATTAGATATTGATTTCGAATTAACTTATGGCGCTGATTTTGGGTTTCTAAACTCTAAAAAACCATGCTCTGTAATGCTCGCTGAAGGATCTGAAATTACGGTAGAAAGCAAAAATTTAATAGTACATTACGATAAAAAGACATGATAAAACAACTCTTTGTAGCGTCATTATTTTTGATAAGCACCTTGTGTCAATCACAAATCACATTGGATTCCATCCCCGATGGAAGTGGCTATACCTACATAGGGAGCCCCATGGGACCAGGACCTTTTCCTGCAGTCTTATACAACCATGGAGGTCTAGACACTGCCATAGGCGGTGATTTGCGTGGAACTGTAATTGCCTTGGCATTAGAGGGATACATAGCAAGAGCTGAAAAAAGAATGGAAACCTCTGGTATAGCAGGCCACCTTGAGGAAGTTGAAGAAGCACTTGACCTTCTCCGAGCTGATCCGAGAACAGATACCACTTGCGTGACAATTATGGGGTTTTCACGTGGTGGCTACCTTTCATTGGAAGAAGCAAAAGCTCATCCCCAAAAGGTAGATGCCATTATTTCTATGTCTCCTGCAAATCCGATTGGACTTCTTAGCAATTGGGCCACAGATGTCTCTAATATTGATGATCCTGTATTGGTTTTAAGCGTTGAAAATGATACTCTTCAGGACCAGCATGTGGAACTTGCACACATGGTATATGATTCATTGATATCTATGGAAAAAATTGCTTCCATTATTATCTATCCAAGCTACGATGAAAATGAAGATATGACGCTGACTGGAGATGATGATGGTCACGCTCTGTTTTTTGAGGTACAGCAACCCTACTGGTCAGATGTATTGAGCTTCCTTAATATGTACAGCTGTGGTTCTAGTGGTTTACAGAACAATTCAAGTCCTCTTGAATCAATTCAGATTTATCCCAAACCACTTAAAGAACAAGCCGTAATTAATTTTAATGATTACGCTGGCAAGCACCTGGATATTTCCATCTACAACTTACAGGGAGAATTGGAGAGGAACTTTTTAAATATTAATTCACAGAATTTCATTCTTGAAAAGGAGAACCTAAAGAATGGGCTCTATTTTGTTCAGATTAGAAAAGATTCTGAATTAATTTATACGAACAAAATAATAATTGAATAATTGAAAAAAATCATTCCCTGTATTTTAGTAGTATTCTTTTTTTCTTTTCAACTTCATGGTCAAAAGAACATATTTTCAGGAAATATTATGGGAACCTCATCAGCACTTGGTATTTCTTATCAACGAATAATAGCCAATACAGCTTCTATAGAATTTGGCCTTGGGCTTGTTGGTGTGGGAACCGGGTTTACCTTATATCCCAGAAAAATTCAAACTTCAAAATTTTGTTTCTATACCGGGCTCAAATTAAATAGTGTTGTTCTGGTAGATGTTGGGGGCGGAACTGTGGCCTACATTCCATTTGGCGCCACATTTATCTCAGAAAACAATATAGTTTTTGGATTTGATATTGGTCCGGCAAGAGCCAAGTGGACTACAAGTAGTTTTGGAGGGAACACTTCAGAAACTTCGTACTTTTACTGTGGATTTGGCAATTTAAAAATCGGCATTCTTTTTTAAATTCTTACTCTATTTTCCTCTTTTTAATGAATTCCTCATATGATTTTCAGTACGAAAAATTTAATTATGAAAATACAGCTTTTATAAAAGAAGGAAATAGAGTACATTTGAGCACGTGGAATTGCAAAAAATCGACAATATTACCCAGACATTTGACTCTATTTCTTTATCAGAAATGGAATCAGTCAATCTTATGAAAAGAGTTGATACCAAATTTGCTATTTCGGAAAGCCAATTTCTAGCTGCATTTCCCAGTTTATCGGAGACGTACAGGATACTTGATGTAAATAATAATAAATATTCAGAATACGAAAGTTTATATTATGACAGTCCCCGTTTTAGATTTTATAGCGATCATCACAGAAGCAAGGCGAATAGGATGAAGATTCGAATTCGAAAATACAAAAGCAATCAGATTTCATTTCTTGAGGTTAAAAAGAAGTTCAAGGGGCGCACAATTAAGTCGAGAATCTCTTCAAATACATGGAGCGCTGACCTTTCTATCGCTGATCGGGAATTCTTGACTGAATTTTATCCGGATTATGAAAATTTATCTCCGAGCTTGGAAAATAATTTCGTAAGAATTACATTGGTAAACAATAATAAAACAGAACGACTCACATTTGATTTAAACATTAATTACAAATCAGAATCAAAGAAACTGTCACTGTCTAATCTTGTGATTTGTGAACTGAAACAAGAGAAATTGAACAGAAAAAATGCGTTTTTTGTTCAAATGAAACAAAATCAAATACGCCCATTACGGATAAGTAAATATTGTGTTGGAATGATGGCGTTTTACAGTGACAACGGGATTAAATCTAACAGATTTAAAAAGAAAACATTAAAATTAAATAAAATATTATGCTAGGTAATTTTATTCTGAAAAAGAGTTTCGATGAGGCCATATCATTGCAATGGTTCGATGAGGATTTCTATTCGTTGGTACTTCGTTTAGTAATAAATATGGTTTTCATCACCATACTTATACGATTCCATTATTACGAAAAAACAAAAAGAAAGGATTATCTATTCACGTATTACCTTATCGGTACCATAACCTTTTTCCTCTGCTTTGGGCTTAAAAAGCTCGATATAGATACGGGCATGGGGCTAGGTCTGTTTGCTATTTTCGGTATCATCAGATACCGAACTGATCCCATAGAAATTAGGGAGATGACCTATCTCTTTATGATTATTGGCTTAAGTGTAGTCAATGCCCTGGGATCTAATAAATTGAGCATTTCAGAACTGGCAATGATCAATGTATTCATGGTTATATTAACTTTTATACTTGAGTTTGTTTGGTTAATGAAGCATGAAACTCGAAAGACAATTACCTACGAAAGGATTGATTTGATTTTACCAGAAAAAAGTCAAGAAATGAAAGAAGATCTTGAAAAAAGAACAGGTCTTTCTTTAAATCGATTTGAAATAGGGAAAATTGATTTCCTTAATGACACTGCCCAGGTTCGAGTCTATTATTATGCTGAAGAGCAAGAATTCTCCGATTATCACGTTCAATAGGAAATAGATTTCCGCATGAGATTTCTCTTGCTTCCTGCTTCCTTGATTTATTATCTAATAATTAGTGTTAGAAACAAGCTGTATGATTTTAATGTATTAAAGTCAAACCGAGTAGAAAAGAGTATTGGCATTGGTAATTTATCGATGGGAGGAACAGGTAAAACTCCATTGACTTTATATCTGGCATCCTGGTTAGCAGATCACAATCAAAAGGTTGCTATTTTGAGTAGAGGATACAAAAGAACTACCAAAGGATTTCTTGAAGTTCTCAATAAGCACAAAAGCCATGAAGTAGGAGACGAGCCATTAATGTATAAGAAAAGGCTCGGTGAACTTGTAAAGGTCTTTGTTAGTAAAAACAGATATGAAGGAAGTAAAATTGTTCGAAAGGATGATAAAGCTACATTTATCTTGTTTGATGATGTATTTCAGCACAGGATAGTAAATCCAAGCATTTCAATCATTGCAAGCCCGTACAGTGATTTATTCCATAAAGATTTCGTCCTACCTGTTGGAAGACTCAGAGAGCCGAAAAGCCATATTCACAGGGCACAGTGCATTGTAATCACCGGATGTCCTCCTGACCTTTCCGAGACAGCCAAAGAAAAGGTCGCAAGTGAGCTTTCTTGTTATAATAAGCCTGTGTTTTACAGTACAATTCACTATGATGCAATGAAATGCTTTGGAACTAAGGTGGATTCAATTCATAAGGTATTACTCGTGACTGGAATCGCAAATAATGAGCATTTGGTATCCTACCTAAAGAAGACGTATGAAATTCAAGTAATTTCTTATCCCGATCATTATAATTATACGGAAAACGATATTCGGGATATCCATGAAAAATTTGGTAGCTTTGCAGATAAGGAATCTGTTGTTCTGACTACAGAAAAGGATATGATGCGTATGTTAAAATACCAGGAATTTATTGACAAAAATAAGCTCCCGATGTATTATCAACCCATATCAATTCATTTGCAGGATGATGGAAAGTTTAAATCACTAATTGAGCAATATGTTGGAGAAATTTAATGAATCTGCAGACTACATCAAATCGAGAACCACAATTAACCCTTCAGTCGGAATAATTTTAGGAACCGGTCTGGGAGGGTTGGTTAACGAAATAAATATCATTGATGAAATACCTTATTCAGATATCCCTCATTTTCCTGTTTCTACAGTAAAAGGACATTCAGGCAAATTGATTTTCGGGGATTTAGGAGGAAAAAAGGTAATGGCTATGCAGGGAAGGTTTCATTATTATGAGGGCTATACTCTTCAGGAGGTTACATTCCCAGTGCGCGTAATGAAAATAATGGGTATTCAAAACTTATTTGTGAGCAATGCTTCAGGCGGAGTCAATCCCGATTTTGAAATAGGTGAAATAATGATTCAGAATGACCACATCAATTTATTCCCAAGTAATCCACTAATCGGAAAAAACATTGAAGAGCTAGGTACGAGGTTTCCCGATATGAGTGAGGCCTATGACCCAAAATTAATTCAGATAGCAACGGATATTGCTAAAGAGAACAATATTGATGTTTCCTATGGATGCTATGCAGGCCTAACCGGACCAACTCTTGAAACTCCTGCTGAATATAGATATGTATTCAATATAGGTGCAGATGCAGTCGGAATGTCGACAGTACCTGAGGTCATAGTAGCCCGACATATGAATATTCCGTGTTTTGCAATTTCCATTATCACAGACCTTGGCGTTCCAGGAAAAATACAAAAAGTGAGCCATCAGGACGTCATTGAAGTTGCCGCAAAACAAGAACCCAAAATGACTCTTATTATGAGAGAATTAATTGCCCGTATTTAATATGGAAGATACCTTGAAAGAGAAATATGAAGCTGTCATTGGCCTGGAAGTTCACGCGCAATTGCTTACAGATACTAAAGCCTATTCTTCAGATATCAACGAATACGGGTCCTCTCCTAATTCAAATGTAAGCCCTGTTACCCTCGGTCATCCGGGAACTCTTCCGGTAATGAATAAAAAAACAATAGAATATGCTATAAAACTGGGTCTTGCATTGAATTGCGAGATCGCAAGTCACCAATATTTTGCCAGAAAAAATTATTTCTATCCAGATCTTCCAAAAGGATATCAAATTACTCAGGATACTACTCCAATTTGTCGCAATGGCTTTATGGTCATCAAAAAAGACGAGGGGGAATCGGTAACAATCGGAATTACTCGAATTCATATGGAAGAAGACGCTGGAAAGAGCATTCACGATGTGGATGTCTATGATACCCTCGTCGATTTAAATCGGGCTGGCACCCCCCTGCTCGAAATTGTAACAGAACCTGACCTGAGAAGCTCTCAAGAAGCCTATCAATATCTTACAGAGGTGAGAAAGCTTGTGCGCTATTTAGAGATTTGTGATGGTAATATGGAAGAGGGTTCATTAAGATGTGACGCAAATATTTCTGTGCGTTTAAAAGGAGAATCAAAGCTGGGAACGAAAGTCGAAGTAAAAAACATGAATTCGATTCGAAATGTACAAAAGGCCATAGAATTTGAGATTATCAGACAGATAGACGTAATTGAATCAGGTGGCTCTCTGAGCCAGGAAACAAGAGCGTTTGATGCCTTGAAAGGAATTACAATCTCTATGCGATCAAAAGAAGCGGCAAATGATTACAGATATTTTCCAGAACCAGACCTACAGCCTCTATTTGTTGATGAAAAACAAATTAACGCTCTTAAATCCGAAATGCCTGCGTTACCCCATGAGCTATATGAAAAATATGTCAACAGCTATAAATTGTCTGAATATGATGCGAATAATCTTACCGAAAATAAAGAAATCGCATTTTACTTTGAAAAAATCATTCAGAATACTAAAAATCACAAGGCAGCAGCCAACTGGGTAATGGGTGATGTTAAATCCTATCTGAATGAAAACGGAATTGAGATTTCTGAATTCCCTATTGAAGCAGGTAAAATAAGCGAACTCATTCACCTCATAGATGAGGGAAAAATATCCAGCTCTGCAGCATCTCAGCACATTTTTCCCGAAATGCTTCAGTCAAAAGATTCGGTAATTGCTATTGCCGAAAGGCTCAACCTTATTCAGGTTTCTGATGAGGGTGATTTAGCCCACTTTATTGATACTATTATTGAAAACAATCCTTCTGAGGTGGAACGTTTTAGAAATGGAGAACAGCAGCTGATTGGCTTCTTTATGGGGAAATTAATGAAAATATCAAAAGGGAAGGCGGATCCAAAGGTGGCAAACAGCTTATTAAGAAAAAGACTAATCGATTAGCATGTACATCTATTATTTTATCGCACTATGTTTTCTGTTAAGCTCTTGTAGTGGAGATAACAATACTGATGATAATGTGTATCAGGATGAAGCTTCTAATTCCTTTCAGAATAATAATTCTAATCCGGATATATCGATCACAGGAAAAATCAAAGATGCAGCCGGCCTGTACCTCATTCTGGAATCTCCTTTATTGGGAAATAAAGTGGAAGTGGCGAGAGCAATGATAGACAAGAATGAGAATTTTACAATTCAAACCAATATCCCCGGTTTGGGATACTATATACTGAGGCTCGATAATCAAAACCAAGATAGTCTTGAATTAAGTCTAAATATGGGTGACCAATTAGCTCTGAATACCAGCCTGGATGAGTATGAAACAAATCCTAAAATTTCAGGCGTTCCATGGTCAATGGATGCAAACAGATATTACGCCATTTTACATTCTGAAAACAGAAAAACGGAAATGTCTGAATTCACTTTGGAGCGCATGAAAAAAGATCCTTCAAATCCTTTCAATATTATTCTTTCTATGCATTTAATGTCTTCTGAAGAAGAATATAATGAATCGCGAATTCAAATTTTCGGTAATGTAGCACAAGCCTTTTTCGAAAAATACCCGAAAACCGAAGCGGCAAAAAATTTCTCCAAGCAATTCCAGCAATTAAGGGAATATATGGTGAATAATGGGTTCTATCCGGCGCCTGTGTTTTCTATGAATTCTGTTCATGGGAAAGAAACAAGTCTTTCAGATTATCTAGGTAAATACGTTTTGCTTGACTTTTGGGCATCTTGGTGCGGTCCTTGTAGAAAGGAGAATCCAAACGTCGTTAAATTGTATAAGAAATATCGAAACAAGAATTTTACCGTTCTTTCAGTTTCTCTCGACACAGAAATTGAAAAATGGAAGCAGGCAATTGAAATTGACCAGCTCATATGGCCAAATCATATTAGCGATTTAATGGGTTGGAAATCTCCTGTAATCCAGTTGTATGGCATCCAAGGAATTCCATATACGGTTTTAGTAAATCCCGAAGGTAAAATTATTGGGGTGAATCTGAGAGGAAAAGAACTTGAAGATCGACTTGAAACACTATTATAATATTAAATCAATGAAACTAACACATTCTATTCTGTTTTTTGTTTTAACTACTTCAGTAATTGGACAGAAGGCTCAACTTAATCTATCTGGGTCAATATTTAATTCGACGACAGACAGCATATTTGTCGCTCAGTTTTTTGGTGAGGATAAATACCATTACTACGATACAATAATAATGGATTCAAAAGGCAATTTTAATACACAGGTCATATTGCCCAAACAAGATTATTATGTGGCTCAAATTGGCCCTACAAACATCCATTTAGTCGTTAGAGAACAAAATGACATTAAAATATATGGTGACGGCAAGAAATTAAATCAATTCTGCAATATAATAGGATCTGAAGAATCCAATTCGATGAACAAATTCGATAAGCTCATTCAGAAATGGAAATCAAAGAATGATTCTGCTAAGGTCGTAATTAATGAAACTCCGGAAAAGTCTAAAGAGATTAATGAGTATATGACTAAAGAATATTACAAATTTCAAAATCAATTGAAATCTTTTATCGGCACCAATTCAAATTCTGCAGCATTGGTTATGGCACTGGGCTTGGTGGATATGCAAAAAGAAACCAATTCCTATGAATCGCTGATCAATCAGATTAATAAGTCATTTCCAGAGAGTTTTACTGTAAAAGAGTATGTGAAAAAATTCAATGAATTTAAATTGAAACTGGAAGAAAACAAATTATTGGCCATAGGCAAAATGGCGCCTGATTTTGAAGAATTAGGCATTGACCGAAAAACAAAATTGAAATTATCCGATCTGAGAGGTCAGGTTGTTTTAATCGACTTTTGGGCTTCCTGGTGTGGACCTTGCCGAAAAGAAAACCCGAATGTAGTTCGAATTTATAATAAGTATAAAAATGATGGGTTTACTATAATGAGCGTTTCACTTGATAAAGATTTAAAAAAATGGAAACAAGCCATTCAAAAGGACCAGCTAACCTGGCCTAATCATGTGAGTGATCTGGGTGGCTGGCAAAGTAAAGTGTCTCGCTTATATGAAGTAGGAAGCGTGCCGTTTACCATATTGATTGATGACAAAGGAAAAATAATACGAACCAATCTTAGAGGAGCCATTTTGGAAACGGAATTGGAGAAAATATATGGCCATTGAAAAATATAGAACTAAATAAAGACCAAAAGATCTATTTCGCATCAGATTTTCATCTCGGCGCTCCCAGTCATGAGGAAAGCCGGAAAAGAGAATTGCGTATTATTGACTGGCTGAATTACGTTCAAAAAGATGCGCAGATTATATTCTTTGTAGGTGATATTTTTGATTTTTGGTATGAATACAAAAAAGTAGTTCCTAAAGGATTTGTGCGCATACAGGGTAAAATTGCAGAATTAGCTGACAAAGGAATTAAGATCTATTTTTTTCTGGGTAACCACGACATGTGGATGAAACAGTACTTCACAGAAGAGATTGGAGTGGTCATGATTAAGGATGAGCTCAAAATTCAAATCGATGGCAAGACGTTTTATATCTCGCATGGTGATGGACTGGGACCAGGTGATTATGGATACAAGTTTATTAAGAGAGTATTTCGCAATCGCATTTGTCAATTTTTATTTTCATGCATTCATCCAGGCATTGGAATTCCATTAGCAAATTTTTTCTCCAATAGAAGCAGGTCGCATAACAATAAAGAAGATGCTTATTCAAATAAAGAAAATGAATGGCTCTATCAGTTTTGTAAAGAAAAATTGAAGCAGGAGCATTTTGATTACTTCATATTCGGGCATAGACATCTCCCGATGCACCTCAATATACAATCATCCAACTATATCAACCTTGGAGAGTGGATGCACTATCAAACTTATGCCGTTTTTGAGCAGAATAGCACTAGACTTCTGGAATGGAAAGATGGACATAGTGAGCCTTTTAATGGGATTCAGAAATAATGACAGCGAAAATCAAAACCATTAGAGAGCTTAAAATTTTTATCGAAGAAAATGAAGCTCTGTTTCGCAAAAATAGATGCTATGCGTTTCGAGGAGAAATGGGAGCAGGAAAAACCACATTTATTCAGTCTATTCTAGAAAATAATGGAGTCCGTTCATTTCAGGGATCTCCTACATATGCTATCATAAATGAATATGAGACCGCGAAGGGCACATCCTGTTACCATATAGATTGTTATCGTTTAAAGAATGATTTCGAAGCTTTTGATCTTGGCTTAGAAGAATTATTGAGCGAAAAAAATCCTATCTTTATAGAGTGGGCGGAAAAAATTGAAAAATTCTTACCCCCTGACACCATTTGGATAGATTTAAGTGTCTCAAATGATCAAATTAGAACGATTGAAATAGCTAATGAAAACAGATCCTGAACTTCTCAAAAAATTAATACAAAAAGGCAGCCTACTTCCCAAGGAAGAAATGTTAGAAGTCGCTCAAAAAAAGGGCAGTCTTTTTATTGGAATACCTAAAGAAACTTCATTCCAGGAACGTAGAGTGGCACTGGTTCCTGAAACCGTTTCATTACTCGTAGCACACGGCCATGAAGTTAAAATAGAATCCAAGGCCGGAGAAGGAGCTAATTTTAGTGACAATGACTATAGTGAGGCAGGTGCTCAAATATGTAAAGGCCGAAAAGAAATTTACCAATGTGATATTGTGTTTAAGGTAACACCTCCATCTGATGAGGAGGTAGATCTTATGCCTGGAAATCAAACCTTCATTTCTGCACTTCAAATTTCTATTCAGCCCAAAGAAGTACTGACTAAGTTAATGAAGAAAAAAATCACTGCTATTGCCTGGGATTATATTCAGGATGAAGAAGGTGTGTTTTCTGTTGTGCGGACTGTAGGAGAAATTGCCGGCAATACATCCATAATTATTGCTGGAGAGCTGATCTCATCCTTTTCATCAGGTAAAGGAATGATGCTGGGTGGTATCGCTGGTGTTCAACCCACAGAAGTGGTTATCATTGGTGCCGGAACGGTTGGCGAATTTGCTACTCGAGCTGCTTTGGGACTTGGTGCTTCAGTTAAAGTGTTTGACAATCGCCTGTCCAAATTACGCAGACTTCAAAATGATATAGGACAAAGAGTATATACCTCTATTATACAGCCTAAGGTATTAGCAAAAGCTATCAAAAGAGCTGATATAGTAATTGGAGCATTAAGGTCATCAGTTGGTAAAACCCCCTGTGTTGTCACTGAATTGATGATACAGGAAATGAAATCTGGATCTGTAATTGTTGATGTAAGTATAGATCAAGGAGGTTGTTTTGAAACATCTCGAATTACAAACCACGATGACCCCACCTTTGTAAAGCATGGAGTAACACATTACTGCGTGCCCAATATTGCCTCTCGTGTATCCAGAACAGCTTCTTTTGCCATTTCAAATATTTTCTCCCCCTTGCTATTGGAAATGGGAGAAAAAGGTGGAGTTGTAGATCTTATTCGCTCCCATGCCGGGTTTCGAAATGGAGTGTATATCTACAAAGGCATTTTAACGAATGAGGTGCTTGGAAAAGTCTTTAATCTAAAGTACAAAGACATTGATTTAATACTTCCTGGAATTTAATGAATCCCATCGTTCCATTAAATTTACCCAAAACAAAACTGAACATCAAAAGAAGTAATGACATGCTGTTTGTCCATTGCTTAATAAGGAAAAAAGCCATTAAATTAACTCCTGAAGAATGGGTAAGACAGCATTTTATCTCCGTTTTTTTAGATCTCAATTATCCAAAAGGACTAATGTCTGTTGAAAAAAAAATCACTTACGGAGATTTGACTAAAAGGTGGGACCTTGCCGTATTTAAAACAGACCAAAGCTGTTTTTTACTATTAGAATGTAAGGCTCCCCATATTAAAATCACCAAAAATGTATTTGAACAATCTTTGATCTATTATAAAAGCCTACAGTCTGATTATTTGATCTTGAGTAATGGAATCACACATTTAATCATGAAAAAGGATCACAGCAGAAAGTGCTTTGAACAAATGGAATCCTTTCCAGAATACCTCAGTTCTGAATAAAATTATAATCTCCTGATTTCATTTTATGGTATTCACGCACAAGGAATGCTAGCTGCAATCTCATAGCGTCAAATGCTTCCTCAGTTTCCTGACTTATCTCCTTTCCTCTGATTCTCAGCTGTAATTTCATATACATGGCATGAAGAATGACCTCCACGTCGTGATTGTTTTTCTTGTCGGATTTCGCTCTGAATTCGGGAATATACTCTGCGGACCTTTCACAGATCTCTTTATATTTGCTTTCCTTTCCCATGGTATGAATCGTATTGTGAAGAAAGACCAGCTCCCGGAAAACTTCCATGATTCGATCTAAATGCCCCTTCTTTTCCAGAGAAGAGCTTTTCATTTCACTAATTATTTCCTGATACCACTGCTTATATTGATTTTCAAAAGAATGATCCGGAAGGTTAGGAAGAACAAAAACCTCCATAATCTGATCTAAATCAAAGTCAAAAGATCTGACCACATCTTCTATTTGGAAAAGATACAAGACGTATTCCGCAATATTCTCCTTTTCTTTTTTTCTTGCGACTAGCATGATTATAGGTCTTTTTCAATTTTGGCCTGCTCAGCATTTAAAAATTCGATAAAAGTCTTTGTCACGTCCATTTGAGAATTGATATAATTAATCTGTCCACCCGATGAATACCCAAAAAGAACATCAATTCCATTCAATTCGCTGAATTTTTTTCCGAAAGACTCGACTTTATTATTTATTTCTTGACTTTGCTTTATCATGTCTTGCTCTAGCTTAATTCCTTGTGTTTGTTGGTATTGACCAATTTCTGCCTCCATCTGCTGTACTTTCTGCTGTACCTGCATTATTTCATTCTCAGACAACAGACCCTCTTGAGCCTCTTTTCCTTTTTTAGCTATATAGTTTTCGTATTTACGCGTTTTGGCTGCTATCTGATTTTGATACGCCGATTGTCTTTTAGCTAATTTGGCTTCGATGTTTTTATAATACTCAAACTGTACCTTTATACTGTCATAATGGTAATAGGCAATGACCAGGCCTGAAGTGTCTTTAGAAACAACATTAACCTGTTTTACTACATCCTTTTTCTTCTCGTTATCTGAGTTCGTCCCGCAAGAAATAAGTGACAAAAGCAATAAAGCAATAAAAAATCTATTCATTAGTACTGTTATTTAGTTCGGTTAAAAAATCTTTTCTCATAGAAACAAATCTAGTAAGACAACCTGAAAGAAAATCTGATTCCAATATTTGGTCAAAAAGTTCGATGTTCTGCACTTCTTCTTCTTCTATTTTAAATATTTGTTCATATCGATCCAATGAAATTTTCAATATATATTTTTGATTGTATTGATGGAGTTCAATTAAATATCTCTCATGTGGAAATCTCTTTACGAGACGCATAATATAATAAGAATTAGATGACGGTTATACGAATTCAGGAATCAATTCCATATCAAAGGATAAATCATTCCTTTTAGACAATTCACAGCCAATTTCATACATGTATAAATCAACTTTATTATAAAGCCAGATAATCTTGACCTCACACTCTGGCGAGCCAATCCCACCAATTAATTTCACGAATCTATTTATTTCCAACAAGGATGAACTATTAAGATAATCCAGCTGAATTTTTACTAAAGTATTCGCAGAAGGATTTTTCGCGTATTCCTCCAACCAGTTGAAAATTATAGTCCAAAAATCCATGCCTTCAGAGGATATTACCTTGCCTGATAACTCAAATATTCCAGTCTTTTTGAAATCTACATATGGTGTTGTTGCTGTTGCCGTAAAAAATAAATCTTCCATAAGTGTTTAATGTGGCGCAAAATACTCATTTATCTTTAACCAAGCAATAATTTAGATGCAATCTCCCGCCACGTTACAGAATTATTTTTACTATTTAGAATCATTCTAAAATACCCTATTTTAGGTATTGGATTAGTGTAACAACATTATGAAATTTGTAAAAAATTTAAGGGATGAAAATTGTTGTTTCTATAGCTTGTCTTCTTTTTCTTTTTACGGGTATCGCTCAAAGTAAGAGATACCAAATATCTGGAAAAGTGACTACATCAGAACAAGGTCTGGAGAACTCGGTAAAAGTGACGATTGTAAACTTGAACAGATCAGTCAGAGTGGAAGCAAACGGAAATTTTCACTTTGAAAACATCGAAAACGGCCGGCATTTTTTGAATATCTATTGTCCAGGTTACGAATTAATTAAAGATACTCTTGAATTATACAATCGCAGCTGTAATTCCCTCTTTTATACCTTTAAAGATAAGATACACCAATTGCCTGAGACCATAATTGAACACGCATCATTAACAGGTGGTGAACTGGGAATTAGAAAAATGCCCGGATCTGCATATTACATTTCTCCATTGGAAATTCAAAAGTTTAATTATTCTGACATTCATTGTGTATTAAAAACGATTCCCGGAGTGAATATACAAGAGGAAGATGGCTACGGATTAAGGCCTAATATTGGACTTAGAGGTTCAGGTGTATCCAGATCAAGTAAAATTACGTTAATGGAAGATGGCATTTTAATGGCTCCAGCTCCTTATTGTGCCCCAGCAGCCTATTACTTCCCTACAACAGGAAGAATGTACGCTGTAGAAATACTAAAAGGAAGCAGTCAGATCAAATACGGACCTTTTACTACAGGTGGAGCATTGAATTTAATTTCTACACCAATACCTCGTGAATTGACTGCCAAGCTGAATATCATGGGAGGTAGTTTCTGGGGGAGAAATATTCACGGTGCAATTGGAAATACTCATGGCAATATGGGATATATGGTCGAAACCTACAGCTACGGCTCCAATGGATTTAAAATACTGGATAATGGAGGGAATACTGGATTCAATAAAAATGATTTTTTAACCAAATTCATTATATCTTCTGACAAAAGTGCAAAAATTGCTCAATCCCTTTTAATTAAAGCAGGATATTGTCAAGAGACTTCAAATGAAACATATGTGGGCTTAACACATACAGATTTTCAGGAAAGTCCATACAGGAGGTATGCTGCTTCTCAAAAAGATGTAATGAACTCCTCTCAGCATCAAATATCCTTAAGCCATACAATTAAACCAGTCAATTGGGTGAATATCACTACATCTATTTATCGAAATGACTTTAATCGGAACTGGTATAAATTAAGTGCGATAAGTGACAGCAGTGGAAATAAGATTGGAATTAGTAGTTTACTCTCAAATGACCCTCAGTTCAATAGGCAGTACCAAATTTTAACTGGAGAAAGCTCAGATGAAGGTGAATCTTTATTTGTTAAAGGAAACAACAGAAGCTATTTTTCACAAGGAATACAGAGCATAATGGGTTTTGATTTTACTACTGGCAAAATAAAGCATGATGTGCAGTTCGGTGTAAGATACCACGAAGATGCTATGGATCGTTATCAAAATGAAGATCGCTACTCTATGAATGCTGGAACAATGTTCCAGACTTACCAAGGTGAATTGGGAACAGAAAGTAATAGAATACGGACAGCAAATGCTTTAGCGTCTCATATACAGTATGCTTTGTCTTATAATAAGCTGGATGTAACAACGGGAATTCGTTATGAGAACATTGAATTAAATGAAATCGATTATGGAAAGACGGACCCTCTAAGAGAAGGCATAAATGTACAATATAAGAGCAATGCTGTGAGCATCTTTTTACCCGGGATTGGTATAAACTATTCCTGGGATGAAAAATTCAGCACATATGTAGGTGTTCATAAAGGATTTGCCCCTCCTGGATTAACAGAAGGATCAGTCCCCGAAGAAAGTCTGAACTATGAATTCGGAACAAAATTTTTTGGCAATTTCCTCAACTTTCAAACTGCATTATTTTTTAATGAGTATAAAAACCTGCTGGGTAATGACCTGGCTGCGACCGGTGGTAACGGTGCTGGAAATATGTACAATGGTGGTAAGGCACAAACAATGGGAGCAGAAATATTTGCTACAATTAATACGATAAAGCTACTTGGAATAAAAAGCAGAATTCGTATCCCAATTACTGTATCGTATACTTTTACAGATGCTCAGTTTCTTTCATCCTTTGAAAGCAGCTTCGATAGCTGGGGAAATGTGAATTATGGGGACGAGTTCCCTTACCTTTCAAAACATCAATTCTCCTCAAGACTAAGTCTCGAGCATTCTAAATTTGAAATCAACCTTAATGCAAAGTACAATTCGGCGATGAGGGCACAAGCAGGAAGTGAAAACTTAAGTCAGATTGAGCACATTCCTTCATATATGGTCTTTGACGGAGGAGTTAAATATTACTTAAACAAACAAATCTCATTTAATATAATTGTCCAGAATATTACAAATCAAGCATATATAGTTGCCCTTAGACCTGCGGGATTAAGACCTGGACTTCCACGAATTATTCAATTCGGAATCAGCGCAAAATTGTAAGTTTTTAAATTAAAAATCACAATAATACCACCTTGATTATTCACTATTTGAAATTTTTATTCTAATTTCGCTTGAAATTATATATTAAATTTAGACAGTACAGATTATTTCTATGACAAGTATTTTTGTTGCCAAGTTAGATTTTGGCGTCACCAAAGAACAGTTAACCGAATTGTTTGAAGAATATGGGAAAGTGAATAGAGTCAATATTCCCACGGACAAAGACACAGGAAAACCAAGAGGATTTGCATTTGTAGAAATGTTTGATCAAAAAGAAGCTGAAAAAGCAATTAGTGGGCTCGATGGTTATGAGATTAATCGAAGATCATTAGCGGTTAAATTGGCAGAAAATCGAGGAGATACAAAAAGAACTCCTGGTAAGTCATTCTCAAGCTCTAATAAAGAATCCCATCATTCAGGTCCTAGAAGCAATACTACAGCTGACAGCAATACGTCGCCGTCTTCTGATTCTTCGAATCAGGAACCAAGAAAAAAATCGTCAAAAAGCAGAAAACGAAGTTTCGAAAATGATGGTGAAAGAGGAAAGAAAACAAAAATGCAGGCTCATAAAAAAAGCGGGAAATCCTTTCGTTATATTGAAGAGGATGAACCTTTAGAAAATGACCTCTTTTTATTTGATAGAGATGAGGATGAACCAATAGACGAAAACTAAATCTCATCATTGCATTTAGATTGATTAATTTTGTACTGTTAAATGCATCAAGACTTCACTTCATATCTACTTCATCCGATTTTTAAGGTCATCAAAAAACATCTTGAGGATAAAGACTTGAAAGCCTTTGTAATTGGGGGATATGTGCGTAATTTGATGCTTGATAGAGAATCAAAAGATATTGATATTGTGGTGTATGGAGACAGCTTAGAGTTTGCTAAGGAAATTGCGAAAACATTACGGGTTAAAAAAGTATCTCTCTTTAAAACCTACGGAACAGCACATTTTAGATACAAGGATATAGATGTCGAGTTTGTTTCAGCCCGAAAAGAGTCGTATAAAAAAGACTCCAGAAATCCCAAAGTATCACCTGGAACTTTAAAAGAAGACCAGCACAGAAGAGACTTTACCATAAATGCCATGGCGATTGACTTACATCCAGAACATTTTGGTAATCTCATAGACCCATTTGATGGAATCGCGGATCTGAAACAAGGACTGATTAAAACACCTCTTGATCCCAGTACTACTTTTAATGATGACCCCCTGAGAATGCTTCGTGCAATCCGCTTTGCCAGCCAGCTCGATTTTAAAATAGATATCGATTGTCTGAAATCTATCAGAAATCTGTCGGATAGAATTAATATTGTTTCAAAAGAGCGTATCACGGATGAATTGAATAAAATACTCCTAAGTCCTTCACCATCCAGGGGATTAAAACTCCTGAAATCAACAAATTTAATTGAACATATATTCCCCGAATTACTAGAGCTAGCTGGTAAAGAGACAATAGACGGGAAAAGTCATAAAGACAACTTTCTTCATACTTTACAGGTTGTCGATAATGTAGCCAAATCTTCCGATAATCTTTGGCTCAGATGGGCTGCTCTGTTACATGACATTGCCAAGCCTGCGACCAAAAAATTTGATTCTGAAATTGGATGGACATTTCACGGTCATGAAGAGCTCGGTTCAAAAATGGTACCCAAGATATTTAAGAACCATCGCCTTCCGCTAGATAAGAAAATGAAATACGTCCAAAAATTGGTTCGTCTTCATCTGCGTCCAATTGCTTTGGTGAAAGGATCCGTAACAGATACAGCTATTCGTAGGTTGTTGAATGAAGCTGGTGAAGACATTGAGGATCTGATGCTCTTATGTGATGCAGATATTACGTCCAAAAACGAATTCAAGGTAAAGCGTTATAGAGAAAATTTCAAAATTGTATCTGAAAAACTACAAGCCGTTGAAGCCAAAGATAAAATTCGAAATTTTCAACCTCCCGTGAAAGGAGAAGAAATCATGAAAACCTTTGATCTTGGGCCTTGTTATGAAGTTGGAGTAATAAAAAGCAAAATAAAGGAGGCTATTCTGGAGGGAGAAATTTCTAATTCTTATGAAGATGCAAGAGAATTAATGCTGAAATTAGGCAAAGAATTAGGATTAAAAGAAATATAAACGCATTATACAATTGATATGCCAGGCCTGAAATTTAGAGTATTATTAGATTCGAATGACAAAGAAGAGATCTTTCATGATATCCTTTTGTCTGACCAGGACAGCTTTGAATCTTTTTATAATGCAATAATCAGTGCATTTGCCTTTCAAGGGGATCAAATGGCCAGCTTTTATGTGTCTAATGACAACTGGGATAAGGGAGAAGAAATTAGCCTCGTAGATTTATCTGAAGGAGAAATGAGCAGTGAGTTGGTGATCATGAAGAATGTGAAATTAAACGAATATATTTCAGATGAAAATCAAAAGTTCATATTGGTGTATGATTTTTTAAGCATGTGGATTTTTCTTATCGAACTGGTTGGTTTTGAAAAAGAAGCTCCAGAAGCACCAAAGCTTTTGCTGTCTGTGGGTATAAATCCAAAAGAAGACTCAAAAGGCATTTCAGAAGAACTTCAAATAACCACTGAACCATTGGATGACAGTGAGCCTGACGAATTTGGCTTTGATGATTTTGAGGATGGTTATTCTAATGATGATATTAAATCATTTGAATAATGGCAATAACTCATTTTTTATTCAGAAGATTAAAATTGAATGCACGCAGCGTTTTTCTTGTTACGACATCTATTTTCCTAGTTTCGGTACTCCATTCTCAAGAAAATACTCTTTTATATAAGGTCACGTCATTAAAATCCAGACAGCATTCTTACATTTTTGGAACCATGCACGTGATGAGTCCGGACAATTTTTTCTTCCCAAAGGAAATCGAAGATTATCTACTCGAATGTGACGGCTTGTGTACAGAAATAAAAGGAATTTCTAAGCAAAAAGTTAAACCCGAATTACTGTTTGATTTAAGCAAGCCATTACAAGACTATTGTACACAAAGTCAATGGGACAGCATTATTTCTTGGGCCGAGACCAATTTACTCATGAACAGGTCAAATTTCGAAGAGAATTTTCAATTTGCAAGGCCATTCGTTCTGATGCAATTAATGGCACAAAATTACCTCCCTTCTGTTCATAAATCCCATGAAATAGAACTGGAAAAAATCGCCTCTCAAGGTCTGATTGGACAGTTTGGGCTGGAATCAGTGGATGAACAGCTTAATCTATTTAATAAAATTGATTATCCTACCCAAATTGAGGGACTCATGATGCAATTGGCAGAGCTGGAAACCAGTAGAGAAGAGTTCAACCTCATGGAGCAATTCTATGTATCTCAAAATATGGATTCCTTATGTTCACTAACAGAATCTGACAGTTTTGAAGCTTTTCGAGAGGAGCTTCTTGTAAATCGCAATATAAAATGGATCTTAAAAATGAAACGGCTTATGCGGAATCAAAGTATATTTTTCGCCGTTGGAGCAGGCCATTTATGTGGTGAGGAGGGGTTGATTCAGTTATTGAAAAATGAAGGGTACTATATTGAAGCCATAAAGCTGTGATTCATCGAATAATAGGTTCTCACCCGTTTGTCGATTTTTATGACAAGTAAAGGACATAAAATAAATCCAATCCTCTTGTTTTTAAAGTGTCAATGATTACTTTTGAGCCAAATTAAAGTCAAAATGAGCGTATTAGTCAACAAGAATTCAAAAATTATTGTGCAGGGCATTACAGGATCAGAAGGAACCTTCCATGCCAGCCAAATGATTGAATATGGAACAAATGTTGTCGGTGGTGTTACACCGGGAAAAGGAGGGCAATCTCATTTAGACCGTCCTGTTTTTAATTCTGTATTTGATGCTGTTCAACAAACTGGTGCTGATGTGTCTATCATATTTGTTCCGCCAGCATTTGCTTCAGATGCCATTATGGAAGCTGCAGAAGCTGGAATTCAAGTAATTGTTTGTATCACTGAGGGGATTCCTGTAAAGGATATGGTAAAGGCGAAGGCCTATATTGACCAATTCGACTGTCGACTTGTAGGACCAAACTGTCCTGGTATTATTACAGCAGATGAAGCCAAAGTTGGTATCATGCCTGGATTTGTATTTGAAAAAGGAAAAATAGGAATTGTTTCAAAATCAGGAACCCTTACATATGAAGCAGCTGATCAGGTAGTGAAAACAGGATTAGGAATTACTACTGCTATAGGAATTGGAGGAGACCCTATAATTGGGACAACTACAAAAGAAGCCGTAGAGCTGTTAATGAATGATCCGGAAACTGACGGTATCGTAATGATAGGTGAAATTGGCGGAAACCTGGAGGCCAAAGCTGCGAAATGGATAAAGGAAAATGGGACAAAGCCTGTAGTCGGATTTATTGCTGGTGAAACTGCTCCAAAAGGGAGAACTATGGGGCATGCAGGTGCTATAGTAGGAGGATCTGATGATACCGCAGAAGCCAAGAAAAGAATTATGAGGGAATGCGGAATTCACGTTGTGGATTCACCTGCCCACATAGGCTCTAAAATGCTCGAAGTAATTAAGGGGTAATACGATGTGCTTCTTGGATTTTAATTCCAGAAGTCCCAGGTTAATCCCGCTCTAAGGGTTACCTCAGGAAGGTAGATGTGCTCCAAATAATTCCAACGCAAATCATTCCACAAATACCCCAAATTGTTTATTTTAAAGAAGAAACGAAAAGTATCAATTTCAATGGCGGTATAGGCCCCTAAATTGAACATCCCTTTCTGGTCATTGCTTTCATCTACTGATAATAAATCATACACCCCCATATTTTCCATTACTGGTAAGACAAAGGTCTTTGAATTCAAGGAATATGATAAACCAATAATAAGCTGCATTACTTTATCCTTAAACAAGCCCATTTTATAATCTATGGATCCCATCAGATGATGTGCCGGAATTACCCCTTGCAATTGAGACGACATCGAATAGGTGTATTTTTGTCTTAGATTAAATTTATCCCGTGAATAAAGGCAGGCCAAGCTTACCTGATGTATCTGATTAGAACTCAGCAAAGAATTATTTGACCAATTTGAAATCGTTTTGTCAAAAAAGTAAATATCTCTATTATTTCCATACATATATTGTAGTGTTGACCTAAAATGAGCAGAGGAATATTGCATTCCCAGCCATTGCTCCATATATGTTTCCAAATCCATGATTGAATTAGAATAGGAAGTATTATTCGAAGTATAAAATCTTTGGAATACCTGCGGTATTCGTTTACCTGTTCTGTTTTTCAAGAAAAAATTAAAGCGGCCCATGTTATAGGTCAGGTCATGATTTAAATGCCACCCTTGAAATGCTCCGTACAGGTTGTACGAGCTACTATGCCTGAACCCGAATTGTTTTTTCTTGAATTCAAGGTTTTGCTGAAGGTAAAGCTCCATAGTATCTCTAAACAAGCCCATATTCCGGTAATTCCAATAAACCCCTTTGGCTCCTCCATAATAAGAAAGCTGGTCTTTTATAAAATAAATTGCCGATACATGGTCCACCGTACTATGCTGATATTGATCATCTGTTACCAGGGTGTCAATAAAATTATTTTCATACAGAGCATACAATGAGTCCTGTTCAGTATACACCCTATTTAACCCATGGACAGTTGATTCATTTGAATATCCAAGAGATCCATCATTGAGTTCAATTAACCTGAAATAACTTGAAACCGATGCCTTAAAATATTTTAATGCGGAATTACAATTAGGTTTTAATACAGGTATAAATAAAGGTGCAAAAGAATCCAATAGAGAATCTTCTATAACTCCCCCACTCCATTGCCTCTCCATTTTTGCGGAATAGCCCCGGATAGATAAACCAAATTTTTCAGTGCGTTTCGACAATGAAAAGCCGGATGTTGATTCACTGAAACTGGTATTTCGAAAAAACCCCTCTAAGCTGGAGTTTTTTAAGTAAGAATTTAAAACCCAATTTCCTTTGAACACCTGATTATATTCAAACGACAAATACTGTGAGCCCTGTGTGCCAAATAAATAACCAAAACCAATATGAGGTAATGCGCTTACGTATTGTTGCTCTGTCTGCCGATCTAAATGATGCACTCGTGAGCCATGAGAAGTCAAATACTTATGATTCAAATAAAATGAAGAATTCGAATTCAAAATAAAGGATTGATCAAATCTTTCTGTCGAATTATTTAATTCCCCGATACTACCCATACTGCGATAATCACTTTTCAAGGTATCATAAGAAAATTGATAAAAATCTATTTGCCCTTCAAGATTCAAAGAAAAACATAAAGAAAATAAAATCAAGAAAACCCTCATGTCAAAAGCAAACTTAATGAAAAAAGGGGCTATATATAGCCCCTTTAAACATTTTAAGATCGATAGGATTATAATCCATTCACATGAAGCTGTAATCCAGATTTAAGATTCGCAGCTTTGTTGTCATGAATAATGTTCTTTTTAGCCAATTTGTCGATCATTGTAAAAACAGTCGGTAGTATTTTAATTGCATCGGCTTTTTTACTCTCCTCTCTCAACGTTCTTATAGCGTTTCGAGTGGTTTTGTGCTGATACTTATTCAATACCCTTCTTTTTTCATTGGATCGAATCCTTTTGATTGCTGATTTGTGATTTGCCATTTTATTAAATTAAGTTCATATTTTATTTTATTCAAAAATGTAGCCCATAGGAGAATCGAACTCCTGTTTCCAGGATGAAAACCTGGCGTCCTAACCACTAGACGAATGGGCCAAAAAATTGGTAGCCCATAGGAGAATCGAACTCCTGTTTCCAGGATGAAAACCTGGCGTCCTAACCACTAGACGAATGGGCCGCAAAAAAAACAAAAAGTATTTTTTGGAGTGCAAATATAGGACGAAAATCTCTAATAACAAGTCCTGTATTTATTTTTTAAAGGCCCAAATTCTTAGTATTCTCATAAAATTTGTACATTTTTGAATTCCGATATTTAAATTCAATAATCTTGTCAAAAGATAAATTATCAATTTGGTTTGTTGTCAATCCTATTTCCGGAACTAGGAGAAAAAGAAAATTACCCACATTGATAAAACGGCATCTAAATCATGATAAGTTTGATTACCACATCTATTATACCAAATATAAAGGCCATGCTGGTGAATTGGCAAAGGATGCAACAAACAAAAAAATAGATATCGTATGCGCCGTCGGAGGGGATGGTTCTGCACATGAGGTAGGTATCAATTTAATTAACACCGGATCTTCACTGGCAATAATTCCGTGGGGATCTGGAAACGGTATTTCGAATCACATGGGGATTCCTTTGCGAACAATCAAAGCAATTTCATGTCTCAATCAGTATCACAAAATAGACATTGACACTGTTTCAGTTAATAACTCACACTTTTTGGGAATTGGAGGTTATGGCATTGATGCCTTTATTGCAAAAAAATTTCAGGAAGAAAAGAAAAGAGGACTGAAAACCTATATTAAACACACCTTGAAAGAATTTTACAAATTCAAACCTGTCAAAGTTAATATTCAAATAGGAGAAGAAAACAAAACAGTCCATGCCTTTCTTCTTTCTATTGCAAACACATCTGAATTTGGAAATAAATTTTCAATTTCTCCAAAATCAAGTGTGCGAGATGGAATTCTTGAAATGATCATTGTAAAACCATTTCCCAAATGGCAAAGCCCATTTCTTGTCGCTCGATTTATAAGAAAAAAAGGAGATCAATCAAAATTTGTAGATACTATCCCATTTAAAAAAGCCACGTTAAGATTAAGCAGTGATCTTGCCCATTACGATGGAGAGCATACTGCCGAAACCAAGAACATTAACATAGAAGTCATTCCTAAAAGTCTGAGCATCGTGGTAAATAAAAACAAAGTGTCAAAAATCTAAATACGAATCCTAGGCCTGACTAATTTGTTTTGTTTCCTTATTTTTGATTCGAGTATTGATCCGGATAAGGTGATTTTTTCAAATTAACATATGTTTTTTATTCTTTCAAAAGTATTCCTATTCTTGTCCTCACCGTTCACCTGGCTAGTAATAAGTTTTCTCTTGTTTATCTGTATTAAGAATGAAATTTGGAAAAAGCGATTTTTTTGGAGTACTGTTTTCATATTCTTTTTTTTCTCCAATGGATTTATTGTGAACAGATTTATCTCCTTATGGGAAATGGACGGTATAAAAACAGAAAATATGCGTCAATATGAAAACGGAATTGTACTTTCTGGAATGTTTGAATACAACAAGGATCTGGATCGCTTAAGTGCCCGGCGTGGATCAGACAGAATATGGCAGGCAATTCAATTATATAAAAAAAAGAAAATTAGGAGAATCATTATTACTGGTGATTCGGGTTATGTATTAAAAAAAGGACTACACGAGGCCAAGCAATTAAAGGAGGTATTAATCTCTATGGGGATTCCGGATAAAGATATTCTAATTGAAAGTAAATCGAGAAATACGCACGAAAATGCCAAGGAGACAAAAGCACTTATGGATAGGTATGGACTATCAACAAAGAACAATCTTTTGATTACCTCTGCTATGCATATGAGACGTGCCAAAGCCTGTTTTGAAGAAGTGGGAATTAGATGTACTCCATTTACCACTGACCATTATATCGTTCACGAAGAATCCATATCAATTTCAGAATTTATACCAAGTACCGGTGCATTTAATATGTGGGACCGGCTCCTAAAAGAATGGATAGGATACAGCGTATATGGCATAATGGGATATTTGTGATGAACAGCCCAACAACGGATCTGTATATTTACAAAGAGATAATGTCCTATTTTAAAGGAAAAACCAAAAAGTATTAATAAATAATTTAGAACAATTATGAGCTGATCCAGCTTCTTTTATTCTTGAGAATCTGTTGAGTATGATATTCCAGTGTATTCTCCTGTTCCTGATAATTATACACCCATTTAGCTTCTGGTGGCATGCTCAACAAAATAGATTCCGTTCTCCCTCCCGAATAAATTCCGAATTTCGTTCCTCTGTCGTGCAATAAGTTAAATTCAACATATCGACTGCGACGTAAGAGCTGCCACTCTTGATTCATTTCTTTCAGTGCAAGGGCTTTGGAAATTTGCTCATGATATAACTCAGGGAATAATTTTCCTAATTCAATACAAAACTCAAATATCTGTTCTTTAGTCAGCACTTCACTCTCAGAAAGATGATCAAAAAATATTCCACCTATACCTCTGGATTCCTTTCTATGTGACAAATAGAAATACTCATCCGCCCATTTCTTAAATCTTTCATACATGGATGAATCATATTGATCACATAGTGCTTTTAATTTGAGATGAAAACACGCTGCCAGGTCTTCATTCACGTAAATAGGAGTCAAATCTATTCCCCCTCCAAACCAATATATACCCTCATCCATTTCAAAATATCGGATGTTCATATGTATGATTGGGTGATGTATGGCTTTGGAATGAAGAACAATGGAAACACCTGTCGCAAAAAATGACTCCCCATCCAGTTTCAGCTGCTTGGACATTTGATCCGAAACCGGCCCAAATACTTCAGAAAAAGCTACTCCTCCTTTTTCAATAATAGCTCCATCTTTGATTGTATTGGTACGTCCCCCTCCTCCTTCTTCTCGAGACCATGTATCCATTTCAAATTTAGATTTAGCATCAATGCCTTCAAGCTTCGCACAAATGTAATCTTGCACCTCCTTGAATGACTCAGAAATTTGACCTTTGTCCATTACTCCAGCTTTGTAATCTCTAAATTGTTGAAATTTAGAATATATGCACCCATATTTTGACGGGTGACCTCCTCATTAAATTCAAAAATAAACCGATGAATCAATCCATTGGGTAGGGAAATATCATAAAGCGCATGAAGAACTACATTTAATGTGGCATCGTAGCCTTTACAAGCCATCTTTGTCATATCAGAATTAAATTTCCATCGATACATCCTGTGAACCGACTTTAAGGTACTATCAGAATAAGATAAATAAATTTCATCTGCATAATTGAAAGGAGTAGTGTTTTCAATACTCTTTACGTAATGAATTCCTCCAATCCATTCACTCATACCATATACCCGTACGTTTTTCTTTTCGTTGGAAAAGGTCAGTAATTCTTCCACAATGTCCTTGTTCATCGAAAGAAGAATATATATGGTTTTTACCTTTCTTTTATTCGAAAAGTACTTGTAATTTGAGGGGTTTGATTCAATGAGCTTGGCGGAACTGTCCAGATTATAAAAAATAGTTAAAAACTGATTTTGCCTGATAAGATCAATAGAATCCTTTGTTTTGATGAAAACAAGCTGAGCCGAATCCAATTTACTCAGGTGTTTGGCTAAATTATAGTCCAAAATGGACGAATTTGCTTCCACAAAATAATTGTTATCTGTTCCATCAAAAAGCATATTATGGCTGTTCAGAGGGAAGACGATTTTTATATTTCTGTCTTCAGACCACGCTTTGAGCTTTTGGGCCTTACTGCGATTAAACGGTGCAAATATCAAATCCATTTGTTCCAATTCATCCGAGGACAACACACTGTCAAATGGCTCTTTCTTCGATTCATAGTCCAGAAAATGAAACTCGCAATTCACACCGTGTTTCTTCAGAGAATCTATAGCCAAAAGGGCCCCCATATAGTATTCCATGGCTTTAGGCCGAACCTTTTTGTAATCTAAAGTGTCCAGATTAAAGGGTAAAAAAACGGCAATTCTGCGAATAGAAGAAAAGCTCACTGAATCCGATTCCACAGGCTCAACTGTGATATGTTCAATTTCGGGTACATCGGGCTCCCTTGGTTTCACTTCAAGCTCTTTTTTAAGAGGTATTAGAATTTTTTGACCGAGACTGAGCGTATTAGAGAGAAGCCTGTTTCTAGATATTAAGGTATCCATTGACACCATGAACCTTCGGGATATGGAATAAAGGGTTTCACCAGGATGTACCACGTATTCCATAATAGAATCATAAATCGCATCTTCATTATTTCGCTCTTTCGGATTTGTGCTGAATGGATTTTCAACGGCAGATTCAATAATTACAGGTAATATCAAGTCTTTGATAACTATTTGCTGCCCTTCCTTAAGACCGTCAGCCATAAAACTATTTTGTGCAATCAAGGATTCAATCGAAATTGAATATTGCTTTGAAATACCATACACTGTTTCACCTTTTTGTACAATATGTACATGATCGTAGTATCTGACAGGAATCCATAAATTCTGACCAATCTGCAGGCCATCAGTGACTTGAGGATTTAATCTTTCAATTTCTTGAGCTGAGATACCATAGGTTTTAGAAATGCCATATAGAGAGTTGTCCGCTTCCACCTTGTGTATATAATACTGTTCCCCATCCTTTTCCCCAATAGAAGCATATTTTTGTCCATATGCAATGGAAGCAATTAAGAAAAAAAATACAATCAATAAAGACTTCATTCTATTCCCATTCTATTGTAGCAGGAGGCTTTGAGCTAATATCATAGGTCACTCGATTAATTCCTCTTACCTGGTTAATTATCTTATTAGACATTAAAGCTAAAAAATCATACGGTAAATGACACCAATCTGCTGTCATTCCATCCGTGGAATATACTGCTCTTAATGCAACGGCATTTTCATATGTTCTTTCATCTCCCATTACACCAACAGATTGAATAGGCAAAAATATGGCTCCTGCCTGCCAAACCTCATCATATAATCCATGCTCTTTAAGTCCATCAATAAAGATATGGTCAACTTCTTGCAAAATACGTACCTTTTCTTCAGTTACCTCTCCTAAAATACGAATTCCCAATCCAGGACCGGGAAATGGATGTCTTCCCAATATCTTAGGATCTATATCCAGAGACTTTCCTATTCGTCTCACCTCATCCTTAAATAACTGTTTCAATGGCTCTACCACTTTCAGCATCATATAATCCGGTAATCCTCCCACATTATGATGTGATTTTATAGTTTGAGATGGTCCACCTGTTGCAGAAATGGATTCAATTACATCCGGATAAATAGTCCCCTGCGCTAGCCATTTGGCATCATCCACTTTTTTGGATTCTTCTTCAAACACATCAATAAATACTTTTCCAATAGCCTTTCTTTTCTTTTCTGGATCAATAATACCAGATAATGCCTCGTAAAACCTTGAAGCTGCCTTAACTCCTGTTACATTTAGGCCCATTCCTTTGTAGGACTCCAATACAGCGTGAAATTCATCCTTTCTGAGAAGTCCATTGTCTACAAAAATGCAGTGCAGCTGCTTTCCAATCGATTGATGAAGTAAAACTGCCGCAACAGAAGAATCAACTCCCCCAGATAAACCCAAAATCACTTTATCCTCTCCAATTATTTTTTTTAAACTGTCACAGGTCTCATTCACAAAGGATTGAGCAGTCCAGTCCCCTGTACAGCGACAAATATCGTTAATGAAATTTTTAAGTAATATCTTACCCTCGCTCGAATGATATACCTCCGGATGAAACTGAACACCATAAGTATCTTCTCCATTTACTACAAAACCTCCAACTTTCACATCTTCAGTTGAAGCAAAAATTCGATAATTATCAGGAATACTCTTTATTGTGTCACCATGCGACATCCATACTTGTGATCCCTGTGTCAGATTCTTAGAAATCGATTCCTGTGAATTGACTTCAGAAAGCAAAGCTCTTCCGTATTCCCTGGTACTGGAAGGAAGTACTTCACCTCCATAATTCTGGGCTAAAAACTGTGCACCAAAGCAAATACCAAGAAGCGGTAGCTTACCCTTAATATTTGATAAATCCGGTTTTGGAGATTTGTCATCAAGAACAGAGAAAGGGCTGCCAGATAAAATCACACCATGCACATCTTGATCCAGTGTAGGAATCTTGCTCCAGGGATGTATTTCACAATACACATTGAGCTCTCTAATTCTTCTAGCAATGAGCTGGGTATACTGCGAACCAAAATCCAGAATAATAATTTTTTGATGCATGTGGCAAAGATACTTCTAATAATAATGTCGTCTTCAATCTGATAAATATTATTTCACATTTTTCCTGCTCCGAATTTTTAATCTGCTGAGTTTCATAGATTTTTATGATTCCTATGGCTAACTATTCCTTTCATGCTTTAATTTGATTAAATTTGCAGTCCATAAATTGCGTATATAATGATTGGAAATTTTTTAAAGAAAATAATTGGTGACAAAAATTCCAAAGACCAAACCACATATAAACCATATGTGGATTCTGTAATTTCAGCGTATCCGGAAATTCAAAACCTATCGGATAATGAGCTTAGAGAACAGACGACTATTTTCATACAAAAAATAAGTGACGATAAATCAGCGCTTGAGCAGGAGCTAACTGACTTGCGTAATCAGGCGGACGACATTGAACTTTCGATTCAAGAAAAAACAGAAATATTTGAAAAAGTT
>Ga0206679_10000600_pt1 | contig 29956 bp, 26 predicted proteins | sample M110012015metaG_FD_155464 | JGI IMG/M metagenome (GOLD analysis project Ga0206679, IMG submission 155464) | Ammonia-oxidizing marine archaeal communities from Monterey Bay, California, United States - M1 100m 12015 | ecosystem: Environmental > Aquatic > Marine > Intertidal zone | place: USA... | reverse complement strand
CTGGGCCCAACGGAGGCACAGCGGATCCACTGATGCCGTGGTGACCATCGGTGGGCGGGAGTCATCAGGACCAGTCCGTTCGGCCACCCCGGCGACCAGCCCGTAGAAGTGCTGGCGGAACCCAGCGGTTACACCGGCCAGATCACCTACGCGACCGGCTGCTGGGCCGTGGTCCGATGTCGGGACCTGGGGGATTCCCAGCACCTCGGCCACCACCGTGCCCCATGTCTCCCCGACCTCGGGGGGAAGGGCCGTCCCGCTCCGGACCACCTCCCGATCCACTAGGACCTGTACTGCACCGCGCCGACCACTAGGCGTCCGCCGGACCACCGGGGCGCACACCTCGACGTGGCCGGCAAACACCCCGGACTGGTCCCACCACAGTCCGATCAAGCTGGCCTCGGTCACCAGCAGGTCCCGGATTGGACCGGCATCTCGGGCTGCAAGCACCGACTGGGGTTGGACGAGCACCATCCGGCCATCGTCGGCCAACAGGTCGAGCCCAGCGACCAGGAACAGCCAAGCCATGTCGGTGTAGGCAGCGACTAAGCCCGGGTACCTCGACCGGAGGGCTTCCCTATCGGCGGCCGATACCGTCGTCGCCGCTCGGAGTTGTCCGAGGAAGGGCGGGTTCCCGACCACAGCTTCGAACCCCGCAGCCGGCCCATCTGGCCAGATGGCAATCCCGGCACGGAGTGGATCACCGACCACCACACCGGCCACCTCGGACGGATCTATGCCGGCCCACGAGGCCAGGAGCTGTCGGCAGGCCTCCACCGACGCCGGGTCGATGTCGGCCCCGAATAGGTGTCGGCGGGCCACGGTCGCTGGATCGGCGACTCCCCTCTCCACCATGCAGCGACCGGCGGCCAGTAGGAAAACCCCGGCGCCACACGCCGGGTCAACCACCGTGGTGGCCGTGCCGTGGTCCGTGGACTCGACGGCCAGCGCTGTCAGGCGTGCTGCAACGTCGGGTGGCGTGAAAAAGACCCCGCGTGCCCGACGGTCGTCGACCCGCTGCAGGTCGGCCGCCAGGGTGGCGGCCAGGTCGTCGACCTCCCGCGAGGTCAGGCGGCCTCGGCGGCCGGGTCCCACGCCATCAGGTCATCGAGCCGGGCGTCGTTGGAGTACACCTCGACGATGGGTTGCTTCAGTCCGAGGCGACGGAGCAACTTGCGCACTTCGAGCTCCTCGTTCCAGAGCACCATGCTGACCACTACGCCGGACTCACCGGCCCGAGCCGTCCGACCCGATCGGTGAACGTAGGTCTTGGCATCCGATGGTGGATCGTAGTGGATCACCACGTCAACGTCGTCCACGTGAATGCCGCGGGCGGCCACATCGGTGGCCACGAGGCACCTGATCTTCCCGTCGATGAAGTCGGCCAGCGCTTTCTCCCGCTGGGCCTGGCGTAGGTCGCCATGGATGGCGGCCGCCTTGACGCCCTCGTCGACCAACTTCCCGGCCAACTTGTCGGCTCCCCACTTGGTGCGGGAGAACACGATGGTCCTGTTGGAGGAGTCGATGATCCGCGCCGCAACCCGGACTCGGTCCATCTCGTGGACGGCCAGGAAGCGATGCTCCATCTCGGCCACCGTGACCTCACGGGATGCCACTTCGTGGGTTACCGGATCGCTCTGGTACCGGCTGATCAGGGCCCCGACCATGCCATCCAAAGTGGCCGAGAACAGCAGGGTCTGGTGTTCCTTTTCGGTCCTACGCAGGATCCACTCGACCTGGGGCATGAAGCCCATGTCTGCCATGCGGTCGGCTTCGTCAATGACCACTCCGACGAGGTCGGCTACCGAGAGTTCCTCCTGCTGGATGAGGTCGATCATGCGTCCCGGGGTAGCGACCACGAAGTCGACCCCTTTGCCGAGCGCGGCGATCTGCTTCTCGATCGGGGTGCCGCCGTAGATGGCCTCGATCCGCAGTCCACGGACCTCGGCCAGCGGTTCAAGCTCGCGACAGACCTGTACTGCCAGTTCGCGGGTGGGCACGAGGGCCAGGGCAGTAGGCCTCTTCGGGGTACCTCGAGACAGTCGCTGGATCAGCGGAATGCCGAAGGCCAGTGTCTTACCCGAACCGGTCTTTGCCTTGCCACAGACGTCGCGGCCGGCCAGGCCGTCAGGGATGGTGAGCGCCTGGATGTCGAACGGGGTCGTGATGCCCCGCTCGGAGAGGGCATCAACCAGATCCTGGTCGATGCCCAGATCGGCGAACTGGGTCGTCGTCATTTATTCCTGTGCTTCCCGGCAACCATGCTGCCGTGTCGTCACCCGCGCCTCAGCGGGTCCGCCACCGCTCTTCCCGGGTGACGAGGCCGTCGGGGGTCGGCGTACAAGCGGCCGACGAACCCGAACGGGTACGGCCATCCTACCGGTGTGGGGGCTCGACGCCGGGGGTTAGACGGGGTGTACCCGACCGTCTCGGACATCCACGCCCTCGGCGGCCAGCAAGCGGGCCTGAGCCGCCTCGTTGCCGGGAACTAGCCGGCCGGTCGAGGTGACGACACGCCACCAATGGTGGTCACCGTGGTCCCGGAGGAACCGACCAACGGCCCGGTGGGCACCCGGATGGCCGGCTTCCGCGGCCACCTCTCCGTAGGAAACCACCTCACCGGGCTGGAGGGCGTCCAGCACGGCGGCCACATCGGCCTCAAACGGGGTCACGGGTTCTGGCCGACCGGGCGGTGTCAGTGCCGCTGGCTGTCGACGCCATGGGTGTGCCCGTCCAGTGGGACCACGCGGACGAGATCGACAGGTCGTTCGAATCCCCTAACCATCTGGCTGTCCAGTGGCCGTTCCTCGACATTGGCCATTAGCGGGGTGACCGTCCCCTTCTCGGCCAGGACCTGGTGGGGTTCGGCCATTTCACATAATCGAGAGGCAAGGATGACCGCCGGGCCGACATGGTCGTCCCCGTCGATCAGCATGACCCGGCCCCGGGCGATACCAGCCCGCATGGCCAGGGGTGACCCCGTTTCATCGATCAGGCGCTCGATGTCGACCACGGCCTCGACCAGGTCCTCGGGCTCGACGCCCACCATCATTACGCCGTCGCCTAGCCACTTGGCCAGGCGCACCCCCCTCTCAGCGGCCACCTGTCGCACGGCGGCACGGAATCCGGCGACCACGTCGTAGGCATCCGCGTCACCGTTCTGGTCGGTGAACGCGGTGAACCCGCATAGGTCGAGGAAGGCGAACGTGCGGTCTACCCGCTTGACGGTCCGACGGGGCACGGCCTCAGACACCGCCCACCACCTCCGTCATGGCGTCGTGGGGACGGATCCGCCCCCGCCATGCCACCGTGCCACCCACCAGGATGGCCGCCAGCGCCATCCACACGTTGACCCGCACGCCGGCCACCAGCGAGGCGACGTCGCTGCGGAGCGCCTCCACCCAGAGTCGCCCCAGGCCGTAGCCGAACACCCACAAGCCGGTCACGTATCCCGGTCGGAACACGCCGCGGCGTTCGATCCTGATCAGGATCACGGAGAGGGCCACGTTCCAGAGCCCTTCGTAGAGGAACGTCGGGTGGAAGCTCGAGGAGGCGGCGTACTCCGACGGCCGGTGGGCGGCATCGATCTCCAACGCCCACGGGAGGTCGCTGGGTCGCCCGAAGACCTCCTGGTTGAACCAGTTCCCCCACCGACCTATGGCCTGAGCCACAGGGATGGTGGGAACCATCACGTCCAGGGCGGCGGCCACGGTCAAGCCTCGACGACGGGCCACCAGCGCCCCGGCCAGGACGCCGGCCATGAGGCCACCGGGGATCCCAAGGCCACCCTGCCAAATGGCCGGTACGTCCCCCCACCGGCCGCGGAACGACTGCCAGTCGGTGGCTACGTGGTAAAGCCGGGAACCGACGAGACCTGCTGGGATGGCCCACATCGAGATCGAAGCGATGAGCTCGGCGTCGCCGCCACGTGCCGCGTAGCGACGCTGGCTCCAGATCACGGCCACGTACGCACCGAGGGCGATCATCAGCCCGTAGGCCCGCAGTTCTAGGGGCCCGATGGACAGGGCGCTGGCTGACGGGCTTGGAATAGAGGCCAGCACGGGGACCAAAAACGTAGCCGTCGGTCAGGCAGAAAAGGCGTCGGCTGGGACCTCGAAGAGGTCCCGTTTGCCGGCCGTCACCGCACCCAACTGGGCGCGAACGGTCGGCAGGAGTTGTTCTGCGTAGAAGCGAGCGGCCACCACCTTGGTCGCCAGGTGGGTGGCGTCGCCCTCGCCAGCGTCAATTCGACGCTGGGCGCCGAGGGCCAGACGGGCCAGCAGCCAACCGCCGACCAACTGGCCGAACATCCGGAGGTACGGGGTAGCCCCAGCCATGGCGTCGTTCGGGTCGGCGAGGCCGTTGGCCGTCAACCAACCGGTGGCCTCGTCCATGGCGGCCCGGGCATCGGCCAGACCATCCCGGATGGAGGCGAAGGCGTCGCCTGCCGCCGCCAGATCGTTGTCGATCGCCGCGATCTCGGCCAGTAGGTCAACCATGACGGCACCACCATTCATGGCCAGTTTGCGGCCCACTAGGTCCATGGCCTGGATCCCATTAGTGCCCTCGTAGATGGGCGAGATCCTCGAGTCACGCCAGTGCTGAGCCGCTCCTGTCTCCTCGATGTAGCCGTAGCCCCCGTGGACCTGAATGCCCAGCGATGACATCTCCACGCCAACGTCGGTGCACCACGCCTTGGAGATCGGGGTTAGCAGTTCGGCGCGGTCCGACGCCGCCTGACGCACGTCGGCGTCAGAGTGACGGGTGGCCACATCGAGCAGGGCGGCATTGAGGTACAGCAGGCACCGCATGGCGTCCGTGTAGGCCCGCATGGTGAGCAGCATCCGCCGGACGTCCGCGTGGTCGACGATGGCGGACTGCTCGCCGGCCGGTGCCCCTATGGCCCGTCCCTGCCGACGCTCGATGGCGTAGTCGGCAGCCTGCTGGAGGGCACGTTCGGTGACAGCCAGACCCTCAACACCCACGCCCAGCCGGGCGTTGTTCATCATCTTGAACATGTAACGCATGCCCTGATGTTCCTCGCCGACGAGGAAACCAGTGGCTCCCGCGCCCGCGTCGCCGTAGGAAAGCACACAGGTCGGGCTGGCGTGCAGGCCGAGCTTGTGCTCGACCGATAGGCACCGATAGTCGTTGCGGGCACCGAGGTTGCCATCGTCGTCCACTAGGTACTTGGGGACCACGAACAACGAGATGCCCTTGGTGCCAGGCGGGCTATCGAGCGTGCGGGCGAGCACCAACTGGATGATGTTCTCAGTGAGCTCATGCTCCCCGAAGGTAATGAAGATCTTCGTCCCGAAGATCCGGTAGGACCCGTCGTCCTGCGGAACGGCCCTGGTGGTTAACGCCCCGACGTCGGAACCGGCCTGGGGCTCAGTCAGGTTCATGGTTCCCGACCACTGACCGGAGACCATCTTGGGAAGATAGGTCTCCTTCAGGTCCTCACCAGCGAAGGTGTGCAAGGCATCCAGTGCGCCGACGGTCAGCATGGGGCCCATGGACCAGGCCCGGGACGCCGTGGCGATCATCTCGGTCATCACGGTCTGCACGGCTCCCGGAAAACCCCCACCGCCGTAGTCCGGATCCTGGGAGACGGCGCCCCAGCCAGCCTCGACGAACTTGTCCCACGCCGTACCAAAAGGCTCGGGGGTGGTGACCACCCCGTCGGTGACGGTACAGCCCTCCTCATCGCCGATGCGGTTGACCGGGGCCACCACCTCGGCCACGAACCTGCCCAGTTCGTCAAGAACGCTATCGACAGTCTCCGGATCGACATGCTCGTAGCCTGGAAGGTCGCAGATGGCCGAGATGTCACTGATCTCATCGAGGACGAGGCGGATGTCTTCCAGGGGCGGTCGGTAGTCGCTCATATCCGCGAACCTACCCCTCGGTTACTTGACTGACCCGGCCGGGCCGGTCGGACCCCTATGTCGGTTCATGGCTACGGTCCGGTCTATGAGCGACGCCCCAACCGCCATTGCCAACCTGCTCTACCGATACGCCGAACTGATGGACACCGGCGACCTCGATGAGTGCGCCAACTTGTTCGCCGATGCACAGGTGGTGCTCGGCGACCAAGCCGACGGCGAGCCTCCGGTGGTGGACCGAGACGGCCTAGCCACCGTGTGGCGTTCGATGGTGTGCCTGCACGAGGACGGGACTCCGAGGACCCGACACTTGGTGGCCAATCCGATCATCGAGGTGGCCGACGACGGGACCACGGCGACGTGTCGGAGCACCTACACGGTGTTCCAGCAGGTAGGGGACGGGCCGCTTCAGCCCATCATCACCGGGCGCTACCACGACCGATTCGAGTCGGTGGACGGTACGTGGCGGTTCTCCGAACGTGTCTACCTGATGGATCTGACCGGGGACCTGTCAAGCCACCTCATGGGCAGCCTCCCGGGCGACGTCTGAAGCTGACCCAACCGCTCCGACCGTCGATCGGTCACCTGATTCGCCGGCCATCCAATGGCGCCGGCACCGAAGTTCGTAGGCGACGACGTGATCATCGGGGTCGTCGACCACGAACAACTCGCCGTCGTAGACCTGCACGCCGTCGACCAGTCGAGCATTGTGGGTAGCTCTCTCACCGCACCAACAGCGGGCCTCAACCTGAACCTCAACCCGTTCGTCGGCCACCTCAAGGAGACGTTGGGTGCCGGCGAACAGTTCTCCCTGAAAGCTGGTGAGCAGCCCGAAGGCGAACACGTCGGCGCCGAGGTCATCGACGATCCGGGCCAACTGGTCGATCTGGGCTGGCAGGTAGAACTGCGCCTCGTCGCACACCAGGTAGTCGATGCGTCCCCGGCGGGAGGCCACGGCCAACGCCATCTCGAAGAGGTCGAGCCGTGGACCAACCTCTACGGCGTCGGCCGACACCCCGAGGGCACTGGAAACCCGGCCGTCGGCCCGATCCAACTGGCTGCAGAGAATGCCCTGGAGTCCCCTCTTATGCAGATTGTGGTGGATCTGGAGGGCCAGCGTGCTCTTGCCAGAGCCCATCGTGCCAAAGGAAAAACGGAGGGTTGCCATCAGCGGCCACCTTCAATGGCGAGTCGTCCCACGAGATGCTCCGTCACGAGCACCCGCTGGTCGCACCACAGTCGGTGCACACGTAGCACGATCCCGCCCGCTGCATCGCCACGCCGCATTGCATGCAAAGCGGAGCATCCGCTGCCGGCCGGATAGACGGCACGTTGGCCATGGACAACTGGGCTGCGAACTGCGAAGCCGACGGCACGGTGGGTGGATCGGCCGGTACATCATTTCCCTGGCGGGTCTCGGTCGCCGATTCTTCCACCCCGGGCAGAGTCGGCTGAGTGCGTTCACTGGTCGTGAGGATGTTCAGTTCAGCCCGTTCCTCGAGGCTGAGGTACTCCACGGCTAGGCGGCGGAACAGGTAGTCGATGAGGCTTGTTGCGATCCTGAGGTCCGGGTCGTCGGTCATGCCGGCGGGTTCGAAGCGCATTCCGGTGAAAGCGTCCACGAAGGCACGTAACGGCACCCCGTACTGCAGCCCGTGGCTGAGCGAGATGGCGAACGCGTCCATGATTCCGGCCATCGTCGAGCCCTGCTTTGAGACCCTGACGAAGACCTCTCCTGGTCGACCGTCCTCGTACTCCCCTACCGTTACGAAGCCCTTGCAGTCGGCCACCCGGAACTCGAAGGTGCGTGACAGGCGGCTTCGAGGTAGGCGTCGGCGCACCGGCTCGGCCAGGCCCATGGCCAGGTCAGCTACCAGTTCGGCCGGGCCGCCTCCCGACTCGGACGCTGCGTCGCCAACGGTCAGTGGCTGGGCCACCTTGCAATTGTCGCGGTAGATGGCCACCGCCTTGAGACCGAGATGCCATGCCTGGAGGTAGAGCTCCTCGACGTCGTCGATGGAGACCTCCTCGGGCATATTGCAGGTCTTGGAAATGGCGCCTGACAGGAATGGCTGGACGGCTCCCATCATCCTGATGTGGCCCATATGGTGGATGGGGTTGTCTCCCATCGACGTGGCGAACACCGCCACGTGCTCGGCCCGTAGGTCGGGGCAACCGACCACCGTTTGGTGTTCGTCGATCCAGGCCAACACGGCACTTGCGGTCTCGTCGTCATAGCCAAGACGGGCCAACGCCCGGGGCACGGTCCGGTTGACGATCGACATCGTGCCACCGCCCACGAGGCGCTTGTTCTTAACGAGGCTCAGGTCGGGCTCGACCCCCGTGGTGTCACAATCCATCAGCAAGCCGATGGTGCCGGTGGGGGCCAGGACTGTGGCCTGGCTGTTTCGCACGCCGACCCGCTGGGCCAGGGCGCAGGCCTCGAACCATGCGGTCCGGCCCGCGTCGACCAACGCCGGGGGCCCCGCGGAGTCGAGCAGTTCGGCGGCCTCGCGGTGCATCTCCAACACGCCGAGCATCGGCTCGCGGTTGTGCTCGTAGCCCTCGAAGGCTCCCATCCGGTCAGCGATCCTGGCCGAGGTCCGGTAGGCGTGCCCGGTCATCAGCGAAGTAAGAGCTGCAGCGACTGACCGACCCTCGTCACTGTCGTACGGCAACCCGAGGGCCATGAGTAGGGCTCCCAGGTTGGCATAGCCCAAGCCGAGCTGACGGAAGGCCCGGGTGGTCTCGCCGATGGCCTCAGTTGGGTAGTCGGCGTTGCCGACCAGAATCTCCTGGGCGGTGAACACCACCTCAACGGCGTGGCTGAAGCCCTCCACGTCGAATCCACCGATGGCCTCGGTGTCATCGTCGGAGGCGCCGAGGAAGGCCAGCAGGTTGAGGCTGGCAAGATTGCACGCCGAGTCATCGAGATGGACGTACTCCGAACACGGATTGCTGGCAGTGATCCGGCCAGTGTTGGAGGCCGTGTGCCAGCGGTTGATCGTGGTGTCGAACTGGATGCCGGGGTCCGCACATTCCCATGCCGCCTCGGACATCTGGCGGAAGAGATCACGCGCCCGGACGGTCTCAATCACCGAGCCATCGGTCACGGCACGTAGGTCCCAGTCCCCGTCGGCCTCCACTGCAGCCATGAACTCGTCGGTCACGCGAACCGAGTTGTTGGCGTTCTGGTACATGATCGAATGGCTGTCGACGCCATCAAAGCCGACGTCGAAACCGGCCTGCTCGAGGGCCCGGACCTTTCGCTCCTCGCGGGCCTTGCACCATACGAAGTCCTCAACGTCGGGATGGGCGACGTCCAGGACGACCATCTTGGCAGCACGTCGGGTGGTGCCCCCGCTCTTGATGGTGCCCGCCGATGCATCGGCGCCCCTCATGAAACTCACCGGACCGCTGGCCTGACCGCCACCACGCAGAGCCTCCTTGGATGAGCGGATGGTGCTCAGGTTCACCCCGGCACCGGACCCGCCCTTGAAGATCGTGCCCTCCTCGACGTACCAGTTGAGGATGGATGACATCTGGTCGTCGACCGAGAGGATGAAGCAGGCCGACGCCTGCTGGGGGACACCAGGGACCCCGATGTTGAACCAGACAGGTGAGTTGAAGGCGGCCCGTTGGGTGATAATGAGGTAACGCAATTCGTCGGCAAAGGTCGCTGCCTCAGCGGCATCCACGAAGTACCCGTCGCGAAGCCCCCAGTCGGCGATTGTGCCGGTCACGCGATCGGCCACCTGCCGTAGGGAGGACTCACGGTCCGGAGCACCAGTGGCGCCTCGGAAGTACTTCTGGGCAAGGATGTTGGTGGCGTTCACCGACCAATCGACCGGCACCTCGACGTCATCCTGTTCGAAAGCAACCGAACCGTCGCGATGGTCGACCAAGCGGGCGGTCCGGACCTCCCAATCGATCTCGTCGTAGGGATCGATCCCGTCGGTGGTGAAATGTCGACCAATCCCCAGGATCCCCCGCTCCGGCGCCATCGACATCGTTTACCACCCTCGTCCGTTCGGCCTCTCGAGCTCTGGGCCCGGAGTGCGGCGCCCCGGACGCAGTGCCGAGGTCCCCGCCTGTATGTCAACTGTACGGACGACCGGTGACAGACACCCGTTAACCACCGGTTCCCGTCCGACAAGTCCCATGTGGTGGATAGTGGCCAGTGGCGGAGGGCCCAGGTCGAGAACAGGCCACAGACACTCCCGGGGGAGGTCGTCCGGTCCGTCCCAACGCCGAACCGGACGAGCCGGTACGACGGGTTCCTGCCGGGCCGATCGCCACCGGCCACAAAGGGCAACCTACGGATGCTCTCCTGTGGACAGATAGAGGGAGGAGTTGGGGATTTAACGGTGGATGAACGCGGGCTTCTCCACAGAAGACCCAGCGTTCGGCCACGTACGACCGAGGACTACGGTCGTCGCGTGCGACGTATCCACCCTGAGCCGATCGGTGACATCGACCCCGCCGAAGTCGTCCTCGACGACGACCGGCCGGCACCCCCGGGCCGCCCGTGGGTCCTGGTGAACATGGTGGCCTCGGTGGACGGTGCCACCACCGTGGGCGGTCGGTCGGGGAAGCTCAGCGGGCCTGCGGACCGGCGCGTGTTCAGGGCGCTGCGGGGATGTGCCGACATGATTCTTGTTGGAGCGGGAACCGTCCGAGCCGAGGACTACCGGCCACCCCGAACGCCCGAGGACACCATCGCCACCAAGCGGAGCATCGATGGGCAAGACGCACGACCACGCCTCGTGGTGGTGTCGGCCAGCCTGGACCTCGACCCGGAGGCACCCCTGTTCGCCGAGCGGGAGTCAACGGACCCGCCGCCCATCGTGGCCACTGTGACCACGGCCCCAGCCGAGCGGCGAGCCCGGCTCGAACCCGTGGCCGAGGTAATGGCCTGTGGCGAGACCTGCGTGGATCTGACCGGGCTACTGGCCGTCTTGGACGACATTGGGGCCCGTACCGTGCTCTGTGAAGGCGGTCCTGACCTCAACCACCAACTGGTCGCAGCCGGCCTCGTCGACGAACTATGCATAACCGTGTCTCCCGGACTAACCGGGGGCGTAGGTGGCGACTACGGCAGCCTCCTGGCCGGTCCACCGCTCTCGGCGACCGCCCGGCTTTCACTCAACCGCGTCCTGACCGAGGACGGGTTTCTCTTCTGCCGGTACCTGGTCTCCTGACCAGGATGCCCAGCCGCGCGTCTAACCGACTGGCAGAACGATCCGCTGACCGGGCTGCAGGATCGGACCACCTACGACCTCGGCCAACCGATCCACCGTGGACCGCACGTCACGGCCCTCCGGGTTGATCGACCCGGCGATTGACCAGAGGGTGTCCCCCGGCTGGACGACGTACACCACCGGCTCGCCCACTGCGGCCACGACGGGTGCACCGGTCGTCCCGGTAACACGGCCGATCAACTCGCCACCTAGCAGTGACAGGGCTGACACGAGCAGGCCCAGTGCCACCGAAACCAGGAATCGACGCCGCCGGTAGACCGAAGGCGACAACTTCACGGCAGGCCCGACCCCAATCGGCCCTGTCTGACGACGAATGGCGCCCACCACGGCCGGTTCGGCGGCCAACACGTCGGTCACGAGCCGGTGCACGGTAGCCAGCCGCTCTGTCGGTGCGGGCTCTGTGGCCTGCACGACCCGGAGAATGGCCGGACCGTCGACATTTGGATACTCCGGAAAGTCGAAGGGAAGTTGGGAAGCAGTGGCGGTATTCATGGCGTTAATCCTGTCGATGGGGTGTGACAACGCTGCCTGGAGGGGTACTTGACACGGAACACCCGTTCGGCGAACATGTTTTCGACGTACAAGTGTTCGTTTGCAGATCTCATTGTATCGAACGCTTGTTCGATGTCAAGTGATGCCAAAAGGGTCACCAGACGACCCAGTTCCAGACACCCACCTCCAAAGGCAGGAGACCTCGACATGAGCAACACGGGACTTACCGGCCGCCAGCAACAGATCCTCGATTTCATCGACAGTCAGATCAGTGACCGTGGCTACCCACCGTCGGTGAGGGAGATCGGTGAGGCGGTGGGACTGACCTCACCGTCGACCGTGCACTCCCACCTGGCCACGCTCCAGGATCGGGGATTCATCCGCAGAGACCCCAGCAAACCCCGAGCCATCGAGGTCTGCCTCGACCCGACCAGCGGCGCAGCGGTCGAACGTGGAGCGGTGCGACACGTCCCCCTCGTGGGTGACGTCGCTGCCGGCACCGATGTGATCGCCGCTGAGAACGTGGAGGGATCTCTCCCCCTTCCCGCCGAATTCACCGGCGACGGTGAGCTGTTCATGCTCCGGGTGAGGGGTGACTCGATGGTGGACGCGGGGATCCTCGACGGTGACCACGTCGTGGCTCGGGTTCAACAGACTGCTGATGCTGGCGACCTCGTAGTCGCCGGCTTCGACGACGAGGAGGGCACCGTGAAGCACTTCCAGCGCGATGGCTCCACCATCGTGCTGGCCCCTTCCAATCCGGACCATTCCGAGATCCGACGCTCGGCCGACGAGGTAACTATCTACGGGAAGGTCGTCACCGTCCTACGGAGGATCTAACCCACCGGCCTACCGGGAACTCCCGGGCAGAGGTTCAGATGCCCTCAGTCAACAGGCGGTAAAGCACCGCGTGGCACGACTCCACCGACGACCGCTCCACCCGTTCATCGGCTGAGTGGGCCAGCGTCGGCTCACCCGGCCCCAGGTTCACCGCAGGCACACCATGCTCGGAGAAGAACGCCACGTCGGTCCAGCCCAGTTTGGCCCGGACCTCTAACCCCCCATTGGCCGCCAGGCACTGCAACAGCGGATGCGACATCCCCGGAGCGGCCGCCGGTGAATGGTCGACGAGCACCACCTCGTCACCATCGTCCAGGTGCTGTGCCAGCACGGTACGGACATGGGCCTCAGCCTCGCCACCCGTGCGGTCCGGTGCGTAACGGTGGTTGATCCGGACCATGGCCGAATCGGGTACGACGTTGCCGGCCATACCGCCCTCCACATGGACGGCCTGGAGGGCCTCGCGATACCGGCAGCCCTCGACCACGGGTTCCCGATGCTCGTAGTCGGACAACGCCCCCAGCAGTGCCCCTAGTCGATGGATGGCATTACGACCCATCCACGGTCGGGCGGTGTGGGCACGAATCCCGGCCAGGGTGACCTCGAAGCGCATGGTGCCCTGGCATCCCGCCTCGATCATCCCACCAGTGGGCTCACCGAGGATGGCCACTTCCCCAACCAGCAGTTCGGGCGCCTCGGCAAAGACCTCCCGGAGGCCGTTGTGAATGGTGGCCACCTCCTCCCGGGCGTAGAACACCCAGGTCACGTCGACGGCCGGCTCTACCACGGTACGGGCCAACTCCAGCATCACGGCCAGGCCCCCCTTCATGTCAGCGGCACCGAGTCCCCACAGGGTGTCCCCCTCGATACGGGAACCGGAGATATCACCAGGCACCGTGTCCGTGTGGCCACCCAGCACTAGGCGGTGCTCCCGGCCCAGGTCGGTCCGGGCCACCAGGTTGTCGCCGATCCGTTCCACGGTCAGGCCCGCTACAGCCCGTAGCTCTGCCTCCAGGTGCGCGACGAGTTCGGCCTCGCCAAAGCTAACCGACGGGATGTCGACCAACTCCGCTGTGAGTGCCAGGAGGTCGGTCACGACATCGAGGCTCAGGTAGTGACGCCGTGGGTGCGCAGGACGTCGTTCAGTGCCGACTTGTCGTGCCGCTCCCCCGGATCCAGGTACTTGAGGACAAGCACGCATGGAAGGCCGAACTCTCCACCCGGGAAGGCTCTGGACCTTGTCGCCTGGACGGCCACGCACCAGTCGGGGACGACACCCCGACCCAACTCGTCACCCGTGGACGCATCGATCACGGGGATCGACCCGGTCAATACGGCGCCAGCGCCCAGCACGACACCGTCGCCAACCCGGGCGCCCTCGGCCACGATGCAGCGGCTCCCTATCAGAGAATCGTCGCCGATCACCACCGGCACGGCGTTCGGTGGCTCCAGCACACCGCCGATGCCGACCCCACCGGACAGATGGACGTTGCGGCCGATCTGCGCGCACGAGCCGACGGTGGCCCAGGTGTCAACCATCGTGTTGTCGCCCACGTAGGCACCGATGTTGGTGTAACTGGGCATCATCACCACACCGGGGCCCTGATAGCTCCCCCACCGGGCCTGAGCACCGGGAACGACGCGGACCTTACGGTCTATCCAGTCGGTCTTGAGCGGGATCTTGTCTGCGAACTCGAACGGTCCCATCTCGATGGTCTCCATCTGGGACACCTGGAACAGCAGGAGGATGGCCAACTTCAACCACTCATTGACGACGACGCCGGAGCCGTCAGGCTCGGCTACTCGGGCCGCTCCGGTGTCGAGCAGGTTGATGGCTGCATGGATGGTGGCGACGGCCTCGGAGTCATCGGCCGTGAGGCCCTCACGACCCTCCCAGAGCTCCTCGACCTGGGCCCTGAGCGCGTCCTGCGGAGAATCGATGGTCATGGGCCGAGGCTACCGGTGGTCCATCACCGGGCCCGAACCAGTTGAGGTCGGTCCCAGCGTGGAGTCAGGACAGGCCGGCCCGGGCCCGGACGACCGCCAGCTGATCGTCGGGCACCACCGCGGCGATCCTGACGTGACCGGCACCACCCGAACCGAAGGTCGTCCCAGGGCTGGTGAGAACACCCAGGTGCGAGGCCAGACGCCGCACGAGCGCCATCTCGTCGTGGTCCGGGGCTACCACCCACAGGTAAAAGCCTCCCTCGGGCATGGTGGCCTCCAAACCCAGCGCGGCCAGCACCTCGATCAGCGTCCGGAGGCGACGCCGGTAGCGGTCTGCCTGCAGGTCAACGTGAGCCTGGTCGCGCAGCGCTGCTGCTCCGGCCACCTGGGCAGGCCCTGGGATGAGGAACCCCTGGTGGCGCCGGGTCTCTCGCAGGTACCAGGTTAGGTCCGTGTCACCGGCGTAGAAGCCGACCCGAAGCCCGGCCAGGTTGGAGCGCTTGGAAAGCGAATGAACGGCAAGCACGCCCTCGGTCCCATGCTGGAGCACCGACCTGGACGGTTCATCCCATGTAAATTCCACGTAGCACTCGTCGGAAACCACCGGTACACCCCGGGCTCGACCCCAGTCGGCCGCCGCTCCTAGGTCGTCAAGGGCGCCAGCCGGATTGCCCGGCGTATTCACCCATAGGCACAGGGCCCGCTCCGCGTCGGCTTCATCGATAGCTGAGAGGTCGATCCGCCAGTCGGCGGTCAGGGGCACCGGGACGGCACGACACCCGGCCAGGACGGCCCCCATCTCGTAGGAGGGATAGGACACCGCCGGGTAGAGGACGGTGTCTCGCTCGTGGTTCCGCAGCCGCAGCAGGTGGGGAAGGCCGGTGACCAACTCCTTGGTGCCAACGCAGGCCCCAATCTGGGTCTGCTCCAGGTCAACACCGAGGCGCCGGTAGCACCAACCAGCTACGGCGTCGAGCAAGTCGGGTGTTCCCACTGATGGTGGATAGGGCCGGGCCGGGTCCGGTTCGGCTAGGGCGGCGGCCACCACGTCGGGCACCGGGTCGCACGGCACGCCACGGGATAGGTCAACTGCTCCCCCTTCGACGGCCGATGCCGTCTCGATGACATCGGCGGGGACGTCGAACGGGTAGGGCGGCGGAACGAAGCCCTTGGGCTCCGAGAGCGGATTCACGCCGTCACCCTCCCACCTCGGCCTCGGGGGGCGGTTGGTCGATACGGAAGTCTGCGAGGCGTCCGGCCGACCCCTCGTCCACCCGGACGAGGATGCGCCACCCGCCCTCGGACTCTGTGGACTCCATCACCTCTCCCTCCCGATGGGCCATGGCCAGCACGTCGCCCCGGTCATACGGCACGGCCAATTCGGCCACGATGGTCTGGCGACGGAGTCGCCGGGCCACCACGGCCAGGAGGTCGTCGATCCCCTCACCGGTGGTCGACGACACGGCCACCGAACCGGGGTCGCGCTCGACGAGCCGCTGGGCAACCGCCGGATCGATATCGGCCTTGTTGAACACGTATAGCTCGGGCACCTCACCCGCCCCGATCTCATCAAGAACCGTGCGCACAGCGGCGATGCTGCCCTCGGGGTCGGGGTCGGACGCGTCGACCACGTGGACCAGCAGGTCGGCGTCAACCACGACGTCCAGCGTCGACTTGAACGCTTCGACGAGTTGATGGGGCAACTTGCGAATGAAGCCCACGGTGTCGCTCACGTAGACCGCCTCGCCGCCGGGCAACTGCAGTCGGCGGGTGGTGGCGTCCAGAGTGGCGAAGAGGCGGTCCTGGACGAGTACCCCAGCGTCAGTCAGACGGTTCAACAGCGTTGACTTGCCGGCGTTGGTGTAGCCCACGATGGCCACTGCCCGGTTGCTGGTGCGTCGACGGGCCTTGGACTGGGTGGACCGGTTCTTGCGGATGCGCCGGAGGTCGGACTCCAGCCGGCTAACTCGTCGCATGAGCCGCCGCCGGTCGACCTCCAACTGGGTCTCACCGGGCCCCCGAGTCCCTATGCCACCGCCCTGCTGGCTGAACGTCTTCCCCGATCGACGGAGACGGGGTAGTCGATAGCGGAGTTGGGCCAGTTCGACCTGGGCCCGGCCCTCGGGGCTGCTGGCGTTCTGGGCGAAGATGTCAAGGATCACCGCCGTACGGTCCAGCGCCGATCGTTTCAGGCTGGCTTCGAGGTTTCCCTGCTGGGCCGGTGTGAGCTCGTTATCGAACACCACGGTGTCGGCGTCCAACGACTCAGAGACCATTCGCAATTCTTCGACCTTGCCCTGGCCCACGTAGGTGGCCCGATCCGGAGTTTCTCGTTGCTGGAGCACCCGGGCCACCGGGTCGGCGCCCGCTGTGTCCACTAGACGTGCCAGCTCGTCCATGGAGGCGTCGGTGGCCTCGGCGTCGGCCCGACCGAGGGTGACGCCGGCCAGCACAATGCGTTCGCGGAATGTGCGATCGATGAGACCGGTGGCCTCGCCTCCGAACTCGCCGAAGCCACCGCGGTGAGACTCCTCCGGATCCTCCCCTGGATCGCTGTCAGCCAGCAGGCTGGCATCTTGAGGGTGGTCCCATAGGCGATCTTCCACGGGGTTCCCTGTCGGATCACTCACCGACGGCCACCTCGTGGTCGGCTATCCAGGTCGCCGGGCCGGTGAGCCAGAGCTGTTCACCCACGGCCACGGTGGCTACGCCGCCCGGCATGACCACATCGACCAGAGCATCGACCAGACCCCAGCCATGAGCAATATGGGCCGCGGCACAGGCCCCGGAACCACAGGCCTCGGTGAGCCCGGCGCCCCGCTCCCACGGCCGGAGACGGACGGTTGCCCGATCCTCTACGGCCATCAGGTGGACGTTGCAGCCCACAGGGGCGAAGTGCGCCTCGATGGTCGGACCGACGACGGCCAGGTCAATGGTGTCGGGGGCTTCGACCCTCAGGACCAGATGGGGGTTGCCAATGTCAGCGCTTTCGACATCGAGTACCTCGACGCCCACAAGTCCGAGATCCAGGCCCTCAAAGGACGGACCGGAGTCGACCACGCCCATCTCCACGGTGGCCCGCACTTCGACATCGACCGGATCCCCGTCGACGACGATATGACGGAGACCTGCTGCGGTGTCGACCACCACGTCGAGGTCCGTCACGTCGTCTCGGCGGGCCAGCGCCTGGCCGAAGCAGCGAAGACCGTTACCGCTCACCTCGGCTGGACTGCCATCGCTGTTGAACAGCGTGAACACGGGTCGTCCGGTGGAGCCGGTGGTCCCAAAGACCAGGCCGTCGGCTCCGATACCGGTAGCTCTATCACAGAGGTGGCGTGCTAGGTCGGGGCCGTCACGGGGAATTCGATCAACGAAGCCGACGAGGAAGTCGTTGCCAAGGCCGTGGTGGTGGGTCAGGTGCACGGAGACAGTCTCGCCCACCCGGAGGTACCGACCACGCCCAGTTCGCTCACCGTCGTGGCCCCGTTGCGTCAAACCGCTCCAGAACCTGATCGATAACGAGCAAAGGGTCGTCGGCCACGTCGAGCCACTCGATTCTGGGATCCCGACGAAACCACCGCTCTTGTCGACGGGCGAACTGCCGAGTGGCCGAGATGGCTTCCCCGATCGCCCCGTCCAGCGTGCACTCGCCCCTCAGGTGGGACAGGAGTTCCCGATAACCCAATGCCTGAGCGGCCGACCGGGACGGTCCTCCGGGTAGGTCAATCAGGCGACGGACCTCGTCGAGGAACCCATCATCGAGTTGGCGTCGGTATCGCTCAGCGATCCGACGATCCAGGACTTCCCGGTCTACCCGCAGTCCGATCTGCGTGAACGGGGACGGCGGGTAGGCCTCAAGGCCGGGCCCGAACGACGAAAAGGGCCGACCGGAGCCGATCGAGACCTCCAATGCCCGAATCACCCGGCGGCGGTTGGTGGGCTCCATGCGGACGGCAGCTACCGGGTCGAGTTCGGAGAGGCGGTCGTGGAGAACCACGGTGTCAAACTCGACTTCGAGATCGGCCCGAATCTCCTCCCACTGACCCGGGATCTCCAGGTCATCGACTACGGCGCGGACGTGCAGCCCGGTCCCCCCCACCAGCACGGCCCGACACGACCGAACGGCGAGATCGTCCAGGGTGTTACGGGCTGCCTCTTGGAACATGGAAACCGAGAAGTCCTCGGAGGGATCTACGAGGTCGAGAAGGTGAGTGGGCACCTCCGCCCGTTCGGCAGCCGTCGGAGATGCCGTGCCGACGTCCATGCCCCGATAGAGGGCCATGGAGTCCATGGAGACCAGTTCGGTCCCCGGCCGGCGGCGGGCCACTTCCAGCGACAGGGCCGACTTGCCCGAGGCCGTGGCCCCCACCACGACGAGGTGCCCGTTGGGCTCCACCGGTCAGGCCGAGGCGACGGGGATCCGTCGACGATGGCGGGGGGCCGCGGTTACCTCGACGAGGTCGCCGCGTAGATAGTGCGTTGCAGCGTCGGTGATCTCGACACGTGCGTAGGTACCGGCACGCAGGCCCTCACCGGCCGCCAGATGGACCAGTTTGTTCTGGCGGGTTCGGCCGGTCACCTGGTCAGGCTCTCGCTTGGCGGGACCCTCGATCACCACCTCCTCGATGCGACCGATACGGGCACGGTGGGTGATGGTGGCCGACCGCTTCAGGACCCGCTGGAGCCGCTCGAACCGGTCCACACAGACATCGTGGTCCACGAAGTCACGTTGCATGGCCGCGGCCTCGGTACCCCCGCGAGGTGAGAACACGAAGCAGTAGGCCGAGTCGTAGCCGGCCTCAGCCACCACTTCTAGGGTGCGCTCGAAGTCGTCAGTGGTCTCACCGGGAAAGCCCACAATGATGTCGGTGGTGACAGCCACGTCGTCGATGCCCGCCCGGGCTGCCGCCAACCGCTCCAGATACCGCTCAGCGGTATAGCCCCGGTGCATGGCCGACAGGATCCGGTCACTGCCCGACTGGAGCGGAAGGTGTAGGTGCTCACAGACCTCGGGAGTGTCGGCCATGGCCTCGATCGTTTCGGGGCGGAGGTCCTTGGGGTGCGGACTGGTGAAACGGACCCGACGGATCCCGTCCACGGCACCGATGGCTGTCAGCAGATCGGCGAACAGGGGCCGGGGCCGCCGAGTCGGGTCCGATGCCCAAGTTTCACCAGCCTCGTAGCCATCTGCCGGCCCGGCATCAAGGGAGCGGAGGCGCAGCGTCAAGTCACGTCCGTAGGAGTTGACGTTCTGGCCGAGCAGGGTGACCTCGGTGACTCCGTCGGCGGCCAGCGACTCGACCTCGGCCACCTTCTCCCCAAACGGTCGGCTGATCTCGGGGCCGCGCACCGACGGCACGATGCAGAAGGCGCAGCTGTTGTCGCAGCCAATCTGGATGGTCACCCAGGCCTTGTGGTCAGCGTCTCGCCGGGCGGGCAGCGCCGATGGGAAGGCCTCAGTGTCCTCGCGGACAGTCTCCTCCAGGATCTCCATAACCGGGCCGTGGGAGCGGGCCTCAGCAAGTAGTTCGGCGGCCCGGTGCACGTTGTGGGTGCCGAACACTACGTCGACATGGGTAGCCCGGTGCTGGATCTGGTCACGGTCCTTCTGGGCCAGACAGCCCCCCACCGCCACCTGGACGTTCGGCCGCTCGGCCTTCAGTGCCTTGAGGTGGCCGAGAGCCCCGTAGAGCTTGTTGTCGGCATTCTCCCGGATGCAGCAGGTGTTGAGCACGATGACGTCAGCCTCATCCTCAGAAGCCGCCGGAACCATGCCTTCGGCCTCCAATAGGCCGGCGATCCGCTCGCTGTCGTGCTCGTTCATCTGGCACCCGTAGGTGCGAACGGTGTAGGAACGTTCGGTCGGGGACTCCACGGGGGAAAGGCTACGGCCCCGGCACCGGCCCAGCCCACGAGGGGCAGGGTGGCACCGAGGCCGTGAAGCGCCCGGAACGACCGGAGGGGTCAGTCGTCCAACGAGATGGGTAGGTCGTCGATCTCGGAGAACTCCTCAATCTCGGCGACGGCCTCTTCGGAGACGACCTCCTCCTCGGGCTCCTCGGGCTTGACTTCGCGCCAGACCCGGTCGGTGATCTCGACCATGACCTCAGGGTTGTCGGCCAGGAACTTTTTGGCGTTCTCCCGACCCTGCCCCAGTTGCTCCCCCTCGTACGTGTACCAGGCTCCGGACTTCTTCATGATGCCCAGATCGACTCCTAGGTCGACCACTGAGCCTTCTCGGCTGATCCCCCGCCCGTACATGATGTCGAACTCGGCCTGCCGGAACGGCGGAGCGCACTTGTTCTTGACGACCTTCACCCGGGTGCGGTTGCCGACTACCTCGACGCCGTCCTTGATGGCCTCGATCCGACGGATGTCGAGCCGGACCGACGAGTAGAACTTCAGCGCCCGGCCGCCGGGGGTGGTCTCCGGTGAGCCGAACATCACACCGATCTTCTCCCGGAGTTGGTTGATGAAGATGCAGATCGTCTTGGACTTGTTGAGGTTCGAAGTGAGCTTGCGTAGTGCCTGGGACATCAAGCGGGCCTGAAGACCAACGTGGCTGTCACCCATCTCGCCCTCGATCTCGGCCCGAGGGGTAAGGGCGGCCACCGAGTCGATGACCACCACGTCCAGCGCTCCGGATCGGATCAGCATGTCGGCGATCTCGAGGGCCTGCTCACCCGTGTCTGGCTGGGAGATTAGGAGCTCGTCGACGTCGACGCCAATGGCCCGGGCGTAGATCGGGTCCATGGCATGCTCGGCATCGATGTAGGCGCAGATACCGCCGTTCCGCTGGGCCTCGGCCACTACGTGGGTGGCCAGAGTGGTCTTTCCCGAGCCCTCCGGCCCGAAGATCTCCACCACTCGACCCCGGGGGATGCCACCGATCCCGAGAGCCAGGTCGAGGGCAAGGGCCCCGGTGGGCACCGTCTCGATTGACAAAGTGCCCTTGTCGCCCATCTTCATGACGGCACCAGTGCCGAACTGCTTCTCGATCTGACCGAGGGCCATGTCTAACGCCTTGTTGCGCTCGGCCCCCGCTTCGAGGTCACCGCCGCTCATCGTCCTGCCGTGCTTCGCCATGTCGTGTTCTCCAGTGTGTCTGCGGCCCGATGGCCGGTTCCGGTCTGTTTCCCTGCTTCGGAGTAGTCGGCGGTGAACCTAGAGAGGGCCTATGACAGTGCTCCCGGTGGCACTTCCACCGTGTTTCCCGTAGGAACCCTCTTGTGAATAACAACAGCGTAATTCCGAACAGGCGTTCGATGCAAGTATTTGATCGCCCGGACTACCGTCGGACCGTGGAAACCAGTAGCACTACCCCCTCCCAGACCCCTGATCGAGCCACCAACCTGACTCCTGAGCAGAAGCGGGCCGCCCACGCTGCGGCCGATCCGAACCTGTCCGAGCGACTTGACGCGATGGCCTGGCACTGCACCCAGGAGGCGGGCACTGAACAGGCGTTCACCGGCGTCTACTGGGACGAAAAGCGGGCCGGCACCTACCGCTGCGCATCCTGTGACGCCGCCCTGTTCGACAGCGACGCCAAGTTCGACTCCGGCTGTGGCTGGCCGAGCTTCACGGCACCGGTCCAGGACCGCCCCACCGGAGGAGACGTCGTCGACGCCCGGACCGATTCGAGCCACGGCATGGTTCGCGTGGAGACCACCTGCTCGGCGTGCGGTGCCCACCTCGGCCATGTGTTCCCCGATGGGCCCGAGCCCACCGGCGACCGGTACTGCATCAACTCGGCCTGTATCACCCTCGAGGAACGCTGACCCCGGTTAGTCACCCTCATCAGGAAGGGGGAACCGAGCCACGACCTCGTGGACGGCCCCCTCGGGCCTCGTCTGACTAGCCACTAGGAGTACCGCGTCGACCTGGAACGTCGCCGATATCGGCGTACCGATAGACCCGGCCGGCGGCTCGTCCCGAAACCTCCCCAGGGTGAGATGTCCGACGAACGGTCGATCCTCGGACTCCCGGCCCAACCCCCCGGTGGCCGCCACCACCCGATCGACCAGAGCGTCACAGCCGGCGGCCGGCACCATTACCACGTCCTCACCCAGCACTTCGGTGGCCGGACCGAGGGTCACGTCGACCGGAGGCACCCTGCCCCATGGGACGGCTACCAACGCCGCGGCCACCTCATCGGGTTCCGCATCGCCCAGGAACCGGAGGGTGACGTGCCACTGCTCCCGGGGCAGCCAACGCACCCGAGGTACCTCGGGCCGCGGCACCCGGTCCACCAGGTCGGCCGCCGCAACCGACGGCCGGACGGCGATGAACAGGCGGACTGGGAGCAGGCGCTCGGACACCAGAGCGACCGCCTGGTCAGCCGTCCTGCCGGGTCAGGAGGCGACGGCGCAGAGCGTCGAGCACCGTGATCACAGTGAACTGGCGGATCCGGGGCCGATCGAACGGCCAGCGGGTCCGGACAGCCTCCACCTCGCTGTCCACACAGGTGGCCATCCAGACGGTGCCCGGCTCCTGCCCCTCCTGCGGGTCCGGTCCGGCCACGCCGGTCACAGCCACCGATGCATCGGCCCCCAGTCGGTCGCAGGCACCCAGAGCCATGGCCACCACGGCCTCCTCGGACACCACCGGCCCATCCGACACCCCGAGCAGCGACCGCTTAATACCGCCGTCATAGGCCACCACTGACCCCACGAAGGCACGACTGGCCCCCGGCACCTCGGTCAGGCGGGTGCCGATCATCCCCCCGGTCAGCGACTCAGCGGTCGCCAAGCGAAGACCCTGGTCAATGAGCAGGTCCAGTACCACAGATTCCATGGTCTGCTCGTCTACGCCGAACACGATGTCGCCGACAATGGCCCGCACCCGGGCCTCTCCGTCAGCTAGCAGGACGTCTGCCTCGGCGTCGGTGGCCGCCTTGGCGGTAAGGCGCACCTTCAGGCCCTCCATGCCACTAGCCAAGAAGGCGATGGTCGCCCCGCCGTCGCTGTCGATCCGCTCGATCTCGTTGGCCAGATCCTCGGCCAATCCCGACTCGGAACGCCCCCATGTGCGCAAGGTCCGAGACCGGATAACGCTGGAGATGCCGGCCCGACGCTTGAGGTCCGGAAGGATGGTCCCCTCTACCATCTGCTGCATCTCCCACGGCACGCCGGGCACTGCGTACACCACCTTCGGGCTGTTGTCGCCGTCGCAGCCCGTCGACGTACCAACCGGACAAACCAGACCCGGCGCGGTGCCCGGCATCTGCTCGATGGTCCGTGCCCCGACTGGCACGTCGGCCTGGCGCAGGTTGTTGGCGGGCATGGGACGCCCCCGCCCGCCGAAGACCTCCTCGATGCGTACCACCAGCGACTCGTCGCGCACCAGTGCCACGCCCAGGAGATCGGCAATCACGTCCCGGGTTATGTCGTCCTGGGTGGGGCCCAAGCCCCCGGTGACGATCACGGCATCGGACCGCTCCAATGCTTCGCCGAAGGCGGCCAGCATGCGGTCCGGATTGTCGCCCACCGCGGTGTGACGATGGCAGTCGATCCCCGCTAGAGCCAGTTGCTCGCCGATCCACGCCGAGTTGGTGTCGACGATCTGACCTAGCAACAACTCGGTGCCGACGGCCACGATCTCACAACGCACAGCCCACTCTCCTGCTCGCCCGGCCGGTCAGGCCGTCTTCGTGCCGGTAGCGCTCGTGGCCCGACTGCCGTCCAGTAGATACTGGACACCGGTCACCAGAGTGAAGACCACGGCCAACCAGAGCAGCACCCCGACCGCCACATCGGCGTCGCGGAGCGGCGGCATCACCGCCGCCAGCAAAGCGATGCCCTGCAGGATGGTTTTCCACTTGGCCGACCGGCGGGCGGGCACAGCCAGCCCCCGACGAGCAAACCACACCCGGTACACGGTGATGACAGCCTCCCGTATGGCCAACAGGGCCACCGGGACCCAGTGGTAACGGTCGACCATGGACAAACAGACGGCCACACCGATCACCACGACCTTGTCGGCCAGCGGATCCAGAAACGCCCCCCAGCGGCTAACCGTGCCCCGCCGGCGGGCGAGGATTCCGTCGAAGTAGTCGGTGGAGGCCAACACCATGCCGAGGGCAAAGCCACCCCACGTCACCCCATCGTCCTGACGAGCGTCCAGCACGAGAGCGAACAGCACCGGGGCCAGCAGCAGGCGGGCCAGGGTCACCAGGTTGGCTGGCGAGACCACGGTGCGGACGTGCTTCATCCGAGCACCATCGCCCCGGAAGCCGCCTCAAGGTCGGGCCCGAGGGCCCCGGTCACCGTCACGGACTGGAAGGTACCCACCGGAAGGTCCTCGGGCACGGACACCACACCGTCGATCTCCGGTGCCTCACGGTGGGTACGCCCCACCCCGGGCTCGTCGACGAGTACGCGGACGGTACTGCCGATGAGTTCGTCCCTCCGGGCAGCGGTAATGCGGTCCTGGATCTCGGTCAGCTCACCGAGGCGCTCGGCCACTAGCCCTGGGGCCACTTCGGCGTCTAGGCCGGCAGCGTACGTACCTTCCTCAGCGCTGTAGGCGAAGAACCCGCACCAGTCGACCCGGGCCTCGGCCACAAAGTCCAGGAGGGCATCGTGGTCCTCCTCGGTCTCACCCGGGTACCCGACGATGAAGTTGGAGCGGAAGGCCGCCTCCGGCTCCCGGGTCCGGATGGCAGCAATACGCTCTAGAAAACGGTCACCGTCACCCCACCGGCGCATACGACGCATCAACGGCGACGAGACATGCTGTAGCGACAGGTCGAAGTAAGGCACACCGGTGGCACACACCGTGTCAGCTAGACGGTCGGTGAGTTCAGAGGGGTACAGGTACAGCAATCTGACTCGGTCGACCCGGGCGGCCACTGCCTCCACCAAGGGGACAATGGCCTTGTCGCCCACGCCCTGATCCCGCCCGTAGGCGGCGAGGTCCTGGGCCACCAGGACGATCTCCCGAGCGTCGAGGGCGTCGACCTCGGCCAACACGTCGTCCATGGCGCGGCTGCGTTGGGGGCCCCGGAACGTCGGGATGGCGCAGAACCCGCAGGCCCGGTCACATCCCTCGGCCACCTTCACGTAGGCCCACGGGCGCTCAGAGGCCGGTCGTGGAAGGTTCAAGAGGTCGAACGTCGAGGTCGTGACCGGCTCGTCGCCGGAGGCCGGCTTGTACCCCAAAGTCACCGGCACCCCGAACCCGGTCACCCGATCCACCTCTGGGAGCGCCTCGGCCAATTCGTCGCCGTAGCGCTCGGCCATACAGCCGGTCACCACCAGCCGGGCATCGTCCCGGCGTTCGTCGACTAGGGCCAGCACCGTGTCGATGGACTCCCGGCGGGCCTCGTCGATGAAGGCGCAAGTGTTGACCACGATGAGGTCGGCCTCGTCGGCATCCTTGGTAGCTCGCATCCCGTCGGCAGCCAGTGTTCCGGCCAACTTGTCGGAGTCGACCTGATTCTTGGGGCATCCCAACGTAACCAGGTGGTAGGTGCCGGTCATGGGAGGCAGGTCAGGTCCCGGCCGATGCGGCCAGCAGGATCAAGACCACCACGTACCCGCACAGGAGTACGAATCCCTCCGGACGGTCGATGCGCTTAGGACTCCCTACATACATGAAGATCACCACGACGAACGCCACCACCATGGCGGCAACCGAACCCCAGGTCTGGAGGGCCACGTCGGTCACCAGGCCGTCCCCCGCCAAGAACAAGCCGGCCCCCACACAAAGGCTGTTGAACACGTTGGATCCCAGGAGGCTCCCGAGGATCAGGTCCGACTCGTCACGGCGGGCCGCGGCCACCACGGTCATCAACTCGGGCAGCGACGTCCCCATGGCGACCAGGGAGAACCCGATGAAGCCGTGGGCCAGCCCAGCCCGGTCGGCCAGGTCGGTGGCTGCCCCAAGCACCAGGTAGTGGGCCGACGCCACCGTCGTTACCAGACCACCGACGGTCCAGACCCAGGCCATGCCGAGCGAGCCGACCTCCAACGAACCGGAAGCCTCCACCTCCTCGGTGCCCATCCGAACCATGAGGATCAGGGCCAGCACCATGACTCCAAGCAAAATGATGCCATCACCCAATGTCGGCGAATCCTGGACCAGCGCGCCGAACAGGATCACCGACACCAGGCACACCCACGCCCGCCGTCTGGTGCCCTTCGGCAGCTCGATGGGTCGGATGAGTGCCGCCACACCGAGCACAAAGGCGAGATTGGTCACGTTGGATCCGACGATGTTGCCCAGCCCGAGGTCGACCTCGCCCTCGTGGGCGGCCAGGGTCGACACCACCAGCTCAGGCGCGCTGGTACCAAAGCCCAGGACGATGGCGCCGATGACGATCGGCGGAACTCGCAGCCGAGCAGCCAAGTGCGATGCCCCGACCACGAAGCGGTCTGCCGCCCACATGAGCACGGCCAGGCCGATGGCCAGAACGAAGAGGGAGCCGAGGATGCCCATGGTGGGAGGGTAGTCAGCCACCGATGGAAGACTGGCCGGAGACCGACGACAGCCGGGGCGGACCCACCGGAACTAGTAGCCCTGCTCCTGGAGGTCAGTCATTTCGTCGGGGGCCACCAGGACCTCACGGGCCTTGGATCCAGTAGACGGCCCGACCACACCGGCCTCCTCTAGTAGATCCATCAGCCGACCCGCCCGGGCGAAGCCGACGCGCAACTTGCGCTGCAGCATCGAGGTCGACCCCAGTTGGCTGGTCACTACCAGACGACGTGCCTCGTCGAGCAGTTCGTCGTCGCTGCCGGCGTCGCTTGTGGGGACCGGCCGTGAGGAATCCTCGGTGATGTCACCAGCGGCGGGGCCCGACGGTAGGTGCGACGTGGACACCGGTCCGGCCGTGGGATCCTCGCCCGAGCGTGCATCAGGTGGAGTAAGGGGGTCTCCGGCGACCGGGGCGGTGGTCGCCTCGGCCGCCGCTCTGGCCTGGGCCACCCAGGACTCGACCACCTGGCGCACCTCGTTCTCATCCACCCACGCGCCCTGGATGCGCTGGGGCACGCTCGAACTGGGTCCCAGCAGTAGCATGTCGCCTAGACCCACCAGGCGCTCGGCCCCCGGCTGGTCGAGGATGACCCGGCTGTCAGCCAGGCTGGAGACGGCGAAGGCCAACCGGGCCGGGATGTTGGCCTTGATGACGCCCGTGATGACGTTGACTGACGGACGCTGGGTGGCCACCACGAGGTGGATGCCCACGGCACGGGCCATCTGGGCCAGCCTGGTGATGGAGTCCTCCACGTCCCGGGCCGCCACCATCATCAGGTCGGACAGTTCGTCGACCACCACGAGGATGAAGGGCAACCGCCGGTACGACACCGGTTCGCCGTCCTCATCGGCCAGGCCCAGCGGCGCCTTCAGGTCGCCCCGATCGTAGGCGGCGTTGTAGCCCCCGATGTCACGGAATCCACAGTCCGAGAGCAGGTCGTAGCGCCGCTCCATCTCCTTTACGGCCCAGTGCAGGGCATTGGCCGCTTTACGGGGATCGGTCACTGGGGCGGTCAGCAGGTGGGGCACGCCCTCGTACTGGCCCATTTCGACCCGCTTGGGGTCCACGAGGATCATCCGCACTTGGTCGGGTGTGGAACGCATCAATACCGATGTGATAAGCGAATTGATGCACGACGACTTGCCGGCACCGGTCGCCCCGGCAATGAGCAGGTGGGGCATGGTGGCCAGGTTCACCAATACCGAACGGCCGCTGATGTCGCGCCCGATACCGGCCTCCAACGGGTGGCGGGCCTTAGCGGCCTCGGGCGAGGTAAGGATGTCTCCGAGGGCCACCACCACCCGATCCTCGTTGGGGACCTCGATGCCGATGGCCTGCTGGCCGGGAATTGGCGCCAGGATCCGAACGTCGGCGGCGGCCAGGGCGTAGGCGATGTCCTTGTGGAGGCTCGTTATACGGGCCACCTTTACCCCATCGCCCAACTGGAGGGCGTAGCGCGTCACCGTGGGTCCCACGGTCATGTCGACCAGGCGGGTCGCCACCCCGTGGGCGGCCAGGGCCTCCTGGAGTCGCAGGCCACGTTCCTCGACGGCCTTGGCGTCCACGTCGTGGGTCTCGCTGCGGGACAGGTAACCCACCGACGGCAGTCGCCACGGCGAATCGGCGATGGCGGGACCCAGTTCGATGGTCAACTGCTCGCTGCCCTCACCGGCCTTGGCGCGGGCCTTGCGCTTCTTCGGTTTGGGTGTCGCGGCCTTCGGTGCCGGATCGACAGGAGCCGTATCGGGTTCGGGATCGGCGGCAGGCACCGGTGGTACGGGTGAACCCATACCACCCACAGGGGGCGGTCGGTGGCCGCCGGGGGGCGTGAGGAGATTGCCTAACCAGTTCCGCAGGCCCCGTAACGCCGGACGCAGGCCGGCTACGGCACCGCGCATCGCATGGCGGACCGTGAAGACGGCCCCCCGGGCGGCACCGCGAGCTGCCTGACGGGCCGTGGTACGGGTGATGACCGCTGCGGCGACGAGACCTACGCCGACGAGGACCAGTACGGCGCCCCACGTGGCCACCAAGGCCTCCAGCCCACCCCCGATGCCCACTCCGACCAGGCCACCGGCCCGACCCAATCCATCGGCACCGTCGGCAAGGCCGGGACGGTCCCGGGCGATGTGGAGGATGCCGGTCACCGACACCACGGCCATGACCAGCCCTACGGGCAGTCGCCGGGAGATCTCACCAAACTCGCTGCGCTCCCGGAACATGGCCAAGCCAGTACCCACCATGGCCACGGGGAGCAGGACACGTGTCGAACCGACCGACCAACCCAGGCCCGAGTCGAGGAGGCGGCCGAACACGCCGGCCCGCTCGAGGTAGACGGATAGGCCGGTCAGGAGACCCCCGACCACCAGCAGAAGGCCGAGGATCTCGTCGCCCCGTCCACCGAAGGCGGCCCGGGCCATGCGCCGAATGGCAGACTCCCGACCCTCGCCGTTCCGGGATAGACCTGCCGCCCCACCCTTTGTCGAACCCGCCGTAGAGCCCTTCCTGGAACCCCGTGAAGCACCCTTGGCTCCGCCCTTGGAGTGGCCCCTTGATTCCATCGAATCAGGGCCGGAATCCGGGCGTGCGGAACGATCAGCCATCGATTTCGACGGTACCACCGGGGTGCGACAACCTCAGGGCAGTCGCCCTGTCGCGAACGGGTCAGCGGACCTCGACGACGGGCACCAACGTCGGCTTCCGGCCTGTTCGGCGCGACACCAGACGACCAGTGGCACGACGGGTGAGACGGCTCAGTTCGTGCGGATCGCGGTTCCCCTCGGCCAACGGTCCGGCCAGCGCCTCGGTCACTTCGGCAACCACCTGGCCGTGCCAGTCCTCCCGCTCATCGGGCTCCACCCAACCACGGCTCTCCACCACCGGCGGCTCGACGAGGCGGCCCTTGCGGCCTTCAACCAGCACCCGGACGAACACGAAGCCTTCGCCAGACATGGCCCGTCGTTCCTCGAGTAGGGCGTTTGACACCGGTCGGCCCGACTCGTCCACCATCACGTGCCCATCGGGCACCCGCCCGGCGCGGGTCACGCCCTCGC
>Ga0206679_10000598_pt1 | contig 30032 bp, 24 predicted proteins | sample M110012015metaG_FD_155464 | JGI IMG/M metagenome (GOLD analysis project Ga0206679, IMG submission 155464) | Ammonia-oxidizing marine archaeal communities from Monterey Bay, California, United States - M1 100m 12015 | ecosystem: Environmental > Aquatic > Marine > Intertidal zone | place: USA... | reverse complement strand
ATTTGAATTCTTTAACACTTGTACATGGCCTACAACCAAGAAATACTGATTAATCTTGCAATGCAGCAGGTTATATTGAATTGATTGGTGATCTGCTGAGGGCCTCACAAACACAACTAGGTAGAATGGGAAATATATTCTCTGTTGTTCAATCATAACCAATTTTTATTATGAATGATGCACAACTCACACATCGCCCCAAAGGGGGAAAATTAGGTTAACTTTGCTTTATTCTTCATAATTTTCAATTGCTGGACAGGCACAGAACAGGTTTCTATCACCGTAGACGTTGTCAATACGATTGACGGCTGGCCAGTATTTACTGTCCATGTTGCCGCCCATCGGAAAAGCCGCTTGCAACTTGCTATAAGGCCTTTCCCAATTTTCATCGATCATGTCATGCATGGTGTGTGGGGCATTTTTTAATGGGTTGTTCTCTGCATCAATCTGACCGCTTTCAACCTGATCAATTTCTTGACGGATCTGAATCATTGCTTCGATAAAGCGATCTAATTCTTCTTTTGATTCACTTTCAGTAGGCTCGATCATTAAAGTTCCGGCAACAGGGAAAGACATTGTCGGTGCATGAAAACCAAAATCCATTAAACGTTTGGCGATGTCTTCTTCACTAACCCCCGAAGCTTGCTTAAGAGGGCGCATGTCGATGATGCATTCGTGGGCTACCATTCCGCTGTTCCCCGTATACAAGACGGGATAGTGCTTACTTAATTTTACGGCGAGATAGTTAGCATTAAGAATGGCTACTTGGGTTGCTTTTAGCAGGCCTTGCCCACCCATCATAGTGATATACATCCAGGAAATGGGCAAGATGCTAGAGCTTCCCCAGGGAGCAGCTGAAACAGCAGTGTTTTCTCTTTCTGTACTTCTAATTTGAATAATTGAATGGTTGGCAAGATAGGGTGCAAGATGCGCTTTTACGCCAATGGGCCCCATTCCTGGGCCTCCACCACCATGTGGTATACAGAAGGTCTTGTGCAGATTTAGATGGGAGACATCGGCTCCGATTTCCGCAGGTTTGGCTACTCCGACTTGAGCATTGAGATTGGCCCCATCCATGTAAACCTGGCCCCCGTTGTCATGGATAACCTGACAGATTTCTTTTACAGCAGCTTCATAGACGCCATGAGTAGAAGGATAGGTAATCATTAGTGCAGCAAGTTCGTCTTTGTGGGACTGAGCTTTGGTTTTGAGATCTGCAACGTCGATGTTACCGTTTTCATCACAGGCAACCAGAACAACTTTCATCCCAATCATTTGAGCACTGGCAGGGTTGGTTCCGTGGGCTGAGCTTGGAATTAAACAAACATTTCTAGCTGATCCATTTAGACTTTCGAGATATTTTTTAATTGCTAACAGACCCGCATACTCTCCTTGAGCACCTGAATTTGGTTGCATGCTGATTGCATCGAAGCCGGTTATTTCCGCCAGCATATCTTCCAATTCACCAATCATTTGTTGGTAACCAGCCATTTGATCCAACGGAGTAAAAGGGTGAGGTTTTGCAAACTCGGGCCAGCTAATGGGAATCATTTCGGCCGCTGCATTGAGTTTCATGGTGCAGGAACCTAAGGGAATCATGGTATGAGTCAAAGAGATATCTTTGTTCTCCAATCTCTTTATATAGCGCATCATCTCAGTTTCACTATGATAGCAATTAAATATAGGATGTTGTAAATATTCACTCTGACGAATCAGTTTATCTGAGATAACTGGCGCTATTTTACCTTGCGTGATTGCATTATCGATTATCGTTACTGAAAGATTCTCTCCATCCTTGCCTAATAAAACTTGCCAAAGGCGTTCGATATCTTTTTCCGTTGTACACTCATCTAGACTTATGCCAACGCTACCGTACTTTTCGAGACGGTCCATACGCAAATTAATGCCAGCAAGCATTGCGCGTTCCGATAGCGCTTGGACTTGTTCGGCGTCAATTGAAACAGTGAGAGTGTCGAAATAGTTTTTGTTAAGGATCGATAACCCAGTTTCGCTCAAACCCTGCGCTAGAATTGTGGTTAGTCGATGGATTCGTTTAGCAATTTTTTCTATGCCGATGGGGCCATGATACATGGCATAGAGTGCTGCGATATTGGCCAGTAAAACTTGTGCTGTGCAAATATTGCTATTGGCTTTCTCACGACGGATATGTTGTTCCCTGGTCTGCAACGCCATGCGATAGGCCTTTTTTTCTCTGGCGTCTACAGATACTCCAATGATGCGACCAGGCACCGCGCGTTTATATTCTTCTTTGGTTGCAAAATAGGCGGCATGAGGTCCGCCATAGCCCATAGGAACACCGAAGCGCTGGGTGCTTCCAGTTACGACGTCGGCTCCCATTTCTCCTGGCGGTTTTAACAATGCTAGGCTCATTAAGTCTGCAGCGACAGCAGCTATGGCTTTGTGCTCATGCAGACCTGCAATCACCTTAGTAAGGTCTGTGGCCTCCCCGAGCATTGAGGGGTATTGAAAGATGGCACCAAATAATTCCTCGGCTTTTATCTCGTCAGTGCTACCAATGACGAGTTCGAAACCGAAGCATTCAGCACGGGTCTTAATCACATCAATAGTTTGCGGGAAGCAATGCTCATGGACAAAAAATTTATTTGCCCCTCGATTTTTACTAACCCGTTTGGCTAGGGCCATCGCTTCTGCTGCTGCCGTGGCTTCATCAAGCAAGGAGGCATTGGCTAAATCCATTCCCGTGAGATCCAGCGTAACTTGCTGGAAATTAAGCAGGCACTCTAGTCTTCCCTGAGATATTTCTGGTTGATAGGGCGTATAAGCGGTGTACCAGCCAGGGTTTTCCAACACATTCCGCAGAATCACGTTGGGAGTATGTGTATCGTAGTAACCTAAACCGATAAATGATCGAGTCTGTTTGTTTTTAGCAGCCATACTTTTAAGTTTTGCTAAGGCATCATTTTCTGGCAATGGGTAAGCTAGCGCCATTGGCTTGTTCGATAAAATCGAACTTGGCACAACTTTCTCGATTAGCTGTTCAAGAGAATTCAGCTCCAAAGCCTCTAGCATGTTGGCAACTTGGGCATTGCAGGGCCCGATATGACGGTCTATAAATTCATCCCAATACTGGAGTGTTTCCAAGGTTGGGGCAGAATCATTTTGAGCAGAATTTGATGGCACGGATGAGGATTTCGCTGGGGTCTGCATAGATTCCTTTGGTGAGTCTTTCAATTTAATCAAAAAAGCATTGGCTTAATTAAGCAAATGCGAAGTCTGAAAAGCAGAATAAATTCTCTGTCTTTCGCGTGATAACTATTGTTCGATTAAATAGGTTCCAGGGGTTATTCGTCTTCGCAATGTTCGGCGTAGCCTTCGGCATCCATAAGTTCTTCTAATTCAGCGGCATCGCTGACTTTAATTTTGAAGAACCAACCATTCTCATAAGGCGATGAATTAACCGTTTCAGGGGCATCCAGCAGCGCTTCGTTTATTGCGACTATTGAACCTGAAACTGGGCTGTAAATATCCGAAGCAGCTTTTACGGATTCCACAACGGCCACTTCATCTTTTGCATTCACGCTAGTGCCAGGCTCCGGCAATTCAACGAAAACGATGTCGCCTAAGGCATCCTGAGCATGATCACTAATGCCGACGTTGGCGGTGCCATCGTCTTCGATCCGAATCCACTCATGGCTTGTTGCATATCTTAATTCGTCAGGAATATTACTCACAAAATGAACCCCTCATTCAGTCCTTCATAGGGCGAGCGTGTTCGGCTCGTTTGTTTTTATTCGAAAACCTTTTTACCGAAACGAACGAAATTGGGTTTCACAATTCGCACGCCGGTCAGTTTACCTCGAAGGTCAACTTCACAGGATTGACTGCTAATCGGGATTCTAGCTAATGCAATTGAATGCTTCAATGTAGGAGAGAAACTCCCGCTAGTAATTACCCCCTCGCCTTTATCAGTTACCACCTTTTGTCCTTCTCTTAGCACACCGCGACCTTCGAGCACCAAGCCCACTAATTTTGGAACTTCACCGGATTCATACAAATGCTTGTGGGCGATCAAGGCTGGTCGGCCGATAAATTCGCGGTCTGTTGGCTCATAGGCAATAGTTTGATCCATATTCGCCGCTAATGGCGAAATGGATTCATCCATATCATGGCCATAAAGATTCATGCCGGCCTCAAGCCGCAGGGTATCGCGTGCACCCAGACCTATGGGCAGCACGCCTACAGCCAATAGTTTCTCCCAAAGTTCAGGAGCCTCTTCTGCTGGGAATATAAATTCTAGACCTTTTTCTCCCGTATAACCGGTGCGTGCCACAAACCAACTATTCAACTCGATGCCACGGAAGTTTTTCAGTTCGCGAATGCGGGTTGCTTCGTTGTCTGCAACGACTTCACAAACTTTCTCAATAGACTCAGGCCCATGTACAGCCAAAATGGCTAAGCGCGGCTTTTCTTCCAGTGAGACTCTAAAGCCATCGGTGTTTTGAATCATCCAACGTATGTCTTTACCGCGGGTTGCACAGTTCACTACTAGCCGATATCCGAAGCTCATACGGTAAACGATTAGATCATCGAGTATGCCGGCGTCATGATTGAGCATGGCGCTATAGAGTGCTCGACCTACCTCATCCAGTTTCGCCACATCGTTTGCCAGCAGGTAACGTAGATACTTTTCAGCATCATCTCCCCCTACATCAATGACGGTCATATGAGAGACATCGAATACGCCCGCAGCCATGCGTACCTGATTATGCTCCTCGATCTGCGAGCCATAATTGATAGGCATATCCCACCCGGAAAAATCCACCATCTTGGCGCCGGCATCGAGATGTTTTTGATAAAGAGTGGTTTGTTGGCCCACCGACATGTACTACAAATTTAAGAAATTAGAAGACCATAATTCTACCTATTAGCCATGGTATTTGACAGCGCTTAGAGCTGCTGACTGAGCTCAGAGGACATTATCTTGTGGCTCCTCGAGAGCTTATTTGGAGCAGGTTGCTTAAGGTGAACTCCGAACATTTATGGAGTAAATGCGAGCATCTGAATCGCAAAAGAGTGCATTTTTATATTAGCGATTTAGGCAGCCTTAGGGTTGCCAGGCATAGCTAAACTTGGCGAAGAAGGTTCTATTGGTGTATTCAATGGAATCGTAAACATCATCTTGAAAGCCTGAATCTGAATAGCCAACGAAAAAACGCGTGGCGGCATTCACTTTATAACTATAAAGGAGCTGAGTACCTAGATCACGAGATTGTTTGTCGACAGGAAACAGATAGTTTTCCTGATTACGCTCGCGGTCAGAGTATTGCAAAGTTAATCTGAGAAAACTGCGGGCATTGAATTGGTAAGTAGTTCTTACATCAGTGAGGTTAGCGGTAAATAAATCTCTTCCGTCTGACTCGAAATCTTGAAATTGATGCGAGACATCGAGTGAAAAATGACGACCAAATCGGTATCCAACTCGTGGGCCCCAACGTTTCGAATAGCCAAGTCTAGTGTTGGCAAAATCCACTACATCTTCAAAGCGTACTAGTGAGCTTATGTTCAAATTTGGCGTCGGTTGAAAACCAATATTTATCATATTGAATTGTTCGTCGAAATATTTTCCATTCCAATAGGTCTCACTGCCGCCAAATAAACCGTTCAAGTATGATTGCTTCGGCCCACTCATGTTTAGAAAAATTTCTGTTTCTTCTTCCAGCTGTAAACCAGATTGATCTTCGGTACGATCGTAATCTAGCGCGATACGGATTCGACTAAAAAAACTATCGCCATCGGAGCGCCAAGTGTGACCGAGAGTACCTACAATGTGTTTGTAATCGACGCGATTGATAAAACCGAGATCGGCGCGGAAATCATCACCCCAGTCATAGTAGCCAAGGCGCCAATCCCAACGCCGATCGCTGTGATTATATTCAATGACATGACTATTATCGCTAAGGCTGGATTTCTGCGCATACTGGTTTTGAACCATCAATGGGTAGTCTGAACTCGAATGCATACTCTGAATGGATATGGTGTCGGAATCAGTCGGTCTTAATGATGCATCAAGACTAAAAACAGTATTGTTGTAACCATTGCCTCTACGATCTGTTACCAAGGCACCAATAGTCGAGTTTTCAAAGATATCCATCCGATAACGACCTATAGCCACTTTGCTCTGCATATCATCGATGGAGGCGATTCGCGAACTTAAATTTTTAGGAATGATGAAGCTGGTGGTCTCGTCATTAGCAGCCATAATCCCATAGGTATGATCACCCGTTTTTCCGGTGAGTTTTAATCCATATTCTGGCGAAGCAATATTTCGCGTATGCACCAAATTTTCATAAGAATCAAAATAGTCAGCGCCATCGAGAAAGAAAGTTCGACGTTCAGGGAAAAATAAACTAAAGGTATTGTTAATGTCTAGTTGCGTGCTGTCCGCTTCTACTTGAGAAAAATCAGGGTTGATTGTTGCGTTTAGATAAAGATCCTGAGTAATTCCCCAGCGGAAATCAAGGCTACCTTGTGGATCAAAATCTTCTCGCCTCCAATCATCTACAGCGGGATCACGGTTTTCGATTGAAGACATGGTTACTGTTGGAATGATTTCCAGGTTGCGACTTGGCTCGAGATCTTCAAAGCCTTGAAGTTTGCTTATCTGACAAAGATAGCAAGAGACATCACGATCCACTTCTTGAATCGTTATTTGAGTACTCCGATCGCGAGGATAGTGACGAGCAATATCTATACCCCAAGTTTGCAGTGTATCGGTAGCTGTGAATCGTAATTGTTTGAGCGGTATTGCAAGTTCTACGTTATAGCCAGACTCTGTTATTTGGCCAACACTGTCCCAAATCGCATTCCAGGAGTCGTCCTCTCTGCCATTAACGTCATCAAAAATAGCATCGATTTGCACACCCAACGGATTTACGATGAACTCAAACGCTCTCCGCTCGTCATTAAACGTATCTAGAATAATAGCGATCCAGTCATCTTCCCAGGCACGGTCACGATCTTGATAAAAGCCTCGAATCTGGCTTGGGTCTGGATCTTCCGCAATGTAAGCAACGTAGAGTACCTCGCCGTCCTCCATAAGGAGCGCTTCAGCTAAGACTTCCGCTTCAATGTTATCTCCAGGGTCTACTTCAATATTGATGAGCATGCTAGAAGCTTGTGCCCATTCGTTTTCCTCAAGCACTCCATCGATGGTCGGTGCCTGATTAGTTCGAGGAATTGTGAAGGTTTGCGGAGGTTGAGCAGCTACTAAACTGCCATATAGCAGTGCAATAGAACTGACAATAAAAGCAAAAAGGAATTGGATACTAAGTAATGCAGGCACAGGGGTTACTCCGCTATCAAGAACTAATGAGAGCGTGATTAAGATTCCTACAGTTTAATCGACATTTTTGTATTAGTGTTTGGCAATTTGTAACTGTTAGCCGACAAACCAGACAAGAAGTTTTTAATCTTCCTATCTTTTACCTTTTGATCGATCTACGGAATTGTGGACTAGTGATCACAAATTAGCAGCGGCCTCCAAGACATTGCCGAGGTCAGGTCGAATTCGATAACCTTCTTCAGCAAACTTATGTCGAATTACTCCGTCAGGAGTAATAAGAAATATCCCTGGGTGAGGAACTCCATAAGCTCGAGAGTCAGGTTCATAATCTTCATTAAGAATTCCAAGCGCATTTATGTGAGTGATGCCAGCATCACGTAGTAACGAAAAACTAATTCCTTCATTTTCTTCTACAGACTTCAATATTTCTACTGAATCATAAGTCATTGCAGCAATATTAACGCCCATAGTTTTAAATTGATCACTTACCTCTACCAGCTGCACGAGCTGGGATTTACAAAAGGGTCACCAATCAAACGAACGGCTTAGCATAAAGAGCAGACCTTTTTCACCTACTAGGCCATCAAAGGTTTTAACCATACCATTTTGGTCTTGAGCTGATATATCAATAATCGATGAGCCGACAGGAAAATCTGAAGCCCAGTCATAGTCCTGCCCATTTGATAATTGAATAGCGTTCAGAAACGTTAGGGCAAGAAGTATCTTACTTAGTCGCACAATTCGTTGGGGGAACAAGTGCATTGCATTTCCTCGTCAAACAACATTATCGAAATAGTTAAAGTTACAAGTAATAATGCCTGACTTAGTGGTAATTTATTAAAAAGTCCGAAAAGATTGGTGGTAGACGGCATTACTAGATTGAGTTGTTATGCTGAAACGGTGAGTCTTAATCTAGCCCTGCCAAGAAGCGTTCACCGCGAGGCAGATAACTCTTATCACTGTCTAGCGAGAATACAACTGAGGAAGAGCGGCCGATAATTTCTTCTCTTGGCACAAAACTGTAGGTGCGGCTATCAGCACTATTGTCACGGTTGTCACCTAACACAAAATACTGATCACTAGGCACAACTGTTGGTCCATAACTGCGGCGACCCCGATTAGCGAAGCCATTAGCTAGCCTGGCTCGATGAACTTTGTCTGGCAAATGCTCTTCGATAATTACAGAATTTCCTTCTCGTGACAACACATCGTAATCGGCTGCGACGCCATTAATTACCAAAGCATTGTTTTGCATATAAACAGTATCGCCGGGGATTCCAACGATGCGTTTTACCAAACGCTTATCTGCGACTTTGGAATCTATGATGACGATGTCACCACGAATGGGGTCAGAAACTTCAGCCAGAGAAATTTCTGTAAAAGGAATTTTTACATCGTAAGCGAGTTTGTTTACCCAAACTTTGTCGCCATCCAACAGCGTTGGCAGCATGGATGCTCCAGAAATGGAACTTAGATCAGCAATGGCACTTTTAAAGAAAACAATGCAGAAAAGCAGAGCAAAGAATTGTCGATTTTCTTTCCAGAAAATGTGCATATAACCCTGCAACCGTTTGGGAAGTTTGTGATTATTTATGTCATTCACAAAAAGTTTCTCTAGTGTTGAGTATTTAAACTAGCGTTGCTTCTGTCCTGTGTCAATGTAACTAGCTCTCAATTAAGACCATCGGGGCAATTTTGGGTCCATTTCCTGTAAGTCTCTTAACTTTTTTCTAGCTAATTTCAGGATACTTCCGCTTCTCTTAGGCCCAATTATAATGGGGTTTATGCTATCTGAGCTTGTTCTTGCAAACTCCTTTTGAGTCCAATAAGCTGTATATTCATACAGTATTTTGTGTTATCTAGCGCGGTCGGTCCAAGACATGTCCTTAATTACTTTTCATCCTGCCAGTGCAAATTGGTTTGAATCTCAGTTTGGTCAGGCAACTCAGGCTCAAGCCCAGGCCTGGTCTGCGATTCAGAGTGGTAAACACACGCTCATAGCAGCCCCTACCGGCAGCGGTAAAACCTTGGCTGCTTTTTATGCCGCTATCGATAGCCTAGTGCAGCACGGAGTAAAGAGACAATTAAGTGATGGTGTGCAAATCCTTTATGTTTCTCCGCTAAAAGCCCTTAGTAACGACATCCATAAGAACCTAGAACGTCCACTGGATGGAATTGCTGAGCACATGCACCTGCTAGGTCAGGTGCCGGTGGATATCTCTATAGCAGTTCGGACTGGGGATACGCCGGCAAGTGAACGCCAAAAAATGGTAAAGAATCCTCCTCATATCTTGGTGACAACGCCTGAATCACTTTATTTATTACTCACCAGTGCCGGTGGTCGGACCATGCTTTCCACGGTTTCCACCTTAATCGTGGATGAGATTCATGCCCTGTTAGGGGACAAGCGCGGTTCTCATCTCGCACTCTCTATCGAGCGTCTACAAAATCTGATCCGTGTTAACTCGGGTCAGCGTTTGCAACGAATTGGGCTTTCTGCAACGCAGAAGCCCATTGATATGGTAGCGAGATATTTAGTTGGCAACGAGGGTATAACGGATGAGAAAGATGAGAAAGGTGGGATAAAATCTAATGTCGAATGTGAAATTGTCAATGCTGGTTTCCGACGGGAGATTGAAATTAGCTTAGAGGTGCCTGGTTCTCCCCTGACGGCTTTAATGAGTAATGAAGTTTGGGAAGAGCTTTACCAGCGCCTGGTTGAACTAATTCAACAGCATGAAACCACTTTAGTTTTTGTAAATACCCGACGCTTATCAGAAAGACTCGCACTCGCACTTTCTGAGCGTCTTGGTAACAAATCTGTTTGTTCACACCATGGGAGTATGAGTAAAGGTCTTCGTCATGATGCTGAACAAAAACTTAAAGCAGGTAATTTGAAAGTCTTAGTTGCTACAGCATCCATGGAACTAGGAATTGATATAGGATCGGTGGACTTGGTTGTACAGTTTTCATCACCTAAGAGTATAGCGACATTCCTGCAACGTGTGGGTCGTAGTGGTCACTCTATTCACGGAACTCCGAAAGGAATTTTATTTCCTTTAACGCGAGATGATCTGGTTGAAGCAGCCGCTTTATTGCAAAGTGTTAAGCAAGGCAAACTAGATCGTATCGTAATGCCAGAGCAACCAATAGATATTCTGGCTCAGCAAATAGTTGCAGAAGTTTCATCAAGCCCGTCCGCCGCAAATAATGGCGGTGACAATACTGAAGGTTGGAGTCTAGATAAACTCTATTCTCTCTTTGCCAGTGCCTATCCTTACCGACATTTATCAAGAGATGAATTCGACACAGTGATTCGTATGCTATCGGAAGGCTATACTACTCGACGCGGTCGGCGCGGTACTCATCTTCATTTGGATGCAATTAACGATAAAATCAGGGCGCGTCGTGGTGCAAATCTTGTTTCGATAACGAATGGTGGCGCTATACCTGATATGTTTGATTATCAGGTAGTACTAGACCCAGAAGATATTGTAGTCGGAAGCCTTAATGAGGACTTCGCGCTTGAAGCGTTCCCTGGTGATGTATTTACCCTAGGCACACATGCCTGGCAAATGTTACGCATTGATGGTCTTAAAGTAAGAGTCAGAGATGCGGAGGGCATGCAGCCAACTATTCCTTTTTGGTTTGGCGAAGGACTGGGACGAACTCAAGAACTCTCGCTGGCGGTTTCCGATCTTAAACAGTCAATCTCTGATTTGCTTATAAGTGATTCGGCCAATGGGGCAATTCAGTTTTTGGCAGATGAGATAAACCTCCCTCGGTCAGCAGCAGTCCAACTTACTGAGTACTTACAGTCTGGTTTAAATGCCCTAGGCGCAATGCCAACACGTGAGTTAATTATTATGGAGCGGTTTTTTGATGAAGTTGGTGATATGCATGTTGTTATTCATTCACCTTTTGGCAGCAGACTAAATCGTGCGTGGGGTCTTGCTCTAAGGAAACGATTTTGTAAATCATTTAATTTCGAGTTACAAGCAGCAGCTAATGAAGACAGCATAGTTATTTCGCTGGGCTCGGTACATAGTTTTCCTTTAGACGACGTTTTTAAGTATCTGCAAAGTGCTACTGTTCGAGAAGTATTAATTCAGGCCATATTAGATGCGCCCATGTTTGAAGTACGATGGCGTTGGAATGCGACTCGCTCATTGGCGATTCAACGTAATAGAAATGGCAAACGGATTCCGCCGCAATTTCAGCGCATGGACGCTGAAGATCTTGTGGCTCATGTTTTTCCAGATCAAATCGCTTGCCAGGAAAATATCACTGGTAGACGAAACGTACCAGACCACCCGTTAGTCAATCAAACAATTAACGATTGTCTTATGGAGGCTATGGATATAGTCGAGTTAGAACAGCTTATCACCAGTATTGAAAACAATGAATTAACGCTGATTGCAAAAGATTTAAGAGAACCATCCCCATTTGCACAGGAAATCATTAACGCCAGACCTTATGCGTTTTTGGACGATGCACCTTTCGAAGAAAGAAGAACTAATGCAATCCGTAATAGAAGTTGGGCGGATCCAGCAGAGGCAAAAGATTATAGTTTGCTCGACGCTGATGCAATTGTTCGAGTTCAAGAAGAGGCATGGCCATTTGTTAGAAGTGCAGAAGAGCTTCATGATGGGCTCTTGTCATTAGCTTACATCACTAATCAGGAATTTGAGCAACAGAAATACCAGCGTTGGCAAGAAGGGCTCGCCAGTGACGGCCGTTTGTTGCAATTACAAAGCCACCCTAAAAAATTGTGGATCGCTACTGAATTATCGCCGCAATTTAAAACCCTATTCATAGAGTTTGCCGAAAAAGTAAATTTACCAGATTCGCTCCTAAGCAAAGAATGGACGCCCGAAACAGCATTAATCGAAATAGTTAGAGGTAGACTGCAAGGTTTGGGTCCTGTGACTGCTCCACAGATTGCAAGTGAGCTTAATCTCAGTTTAAGAAAAATCGAAGCAGCACTCATAGCATTGGAGGTAGAAGGGTTTGCCTTTCAAGGAAACTTTACTCCAATTAGCTCCCAACAATCGGTAGCTAGAGAAGGGTCAGAGAAGAATCAAACAACGGAATGGTGTGAGCGCCGCCTACTACAAAGAATTCATCGCTATACCATTGATGCACACCGCAAGACGATTAAGCCTGTTTCATTGGAAGCCTACACAGAGTTTTTATTCGATCATCATCAGTTGTTATCGTTATCAGAAAAAACAGTAGATACAGCTCCCGCTTTGGATGGACAGACACAGCTGCAGAACACGCTAAATTTTTTGGATGGTGTCGCGTCTCCTGCTGGTGCTTGGGAAGCAGACATTTACCCAGCACGTATAAAAAATTATGATCCTAGCTGGCTCGATGTCCTATGCATTAGCGGCAAAGTTGCGTGGGGTCGTTATGGTTTGCCTTCAAATTTACATAGGCCTGGCCAACGGAAATCTTCAGGTCCCGTTAAGAGCACGCCGATCACAATGGCTAGTAGGCAGAATTTGGATATTTGGCAAGCATTAGCGCAATCACAGATAAGAGAAGAAGTAATTGAATACAGCGCGGTCGCTACTCGAATTGAGGAAGACTTAAAACAATTTGGCGCTAGTTTTTTTGATCAAATTCAAAGCCGTACTAGATTATTAAAAACGCAGCTGGAAGAAGGTTTAGCGGAACTCGTAAGCTATGGCCGAATTTGCAGTGATAGTTACACTGGATTGCGCGCACTGCTAACGCCTGCTAATAAAAAACCGAGTGCGCATAGACGGCGTGGCCGTAAAGCAATGTTCGGAATCGAAGATGCAGGCCGCTGGAGTTTGCTTGATACTTATCAGCGAGCAACGGCAAAGGTCGAGGCTACGGTTGAAACTAGGGAAAAGATATCGTACAAATGGGAAGTATTAGACGATGAGCAAATGGAGCGATTAATTAGTATCTATCTGCAACGATGGGGAGTACTAATTCGGTCATTGTTAGAAAGAGAATCTTTCGCACCACCTTGGCGTGTTCTGCTAATGCATTTGCGTAAACTAGAGTTACGTGGTGTCTTGAGAGGTGGCCGATTTGTTGCTGGAGTTGGTGGGGAGCAGTTCGCTTTTCCTGAAACTGTTGATGATTTGCGCAAGTTTAAGAAGGAAATTACAAATTCTTCTAATAAACAATTTTATTGCCTGTCAGCTACTGACCCACTTAATTTACTCAATCTTACTTTTCCTAATCGCAAATTACCCCGACTCCTTAAGAACCGAGTCCTCTTTCAAGGCGGTATTCCAATTGCAGTGTTAGATAGCGGGGAAGTCCATTATCTGAGAGAAGTAGACCCACAACAGGAATGGAATACGCATCAAATGTTGCTTAAAAGAAATTTCCCAATACGCTTACGAAATTATTTAGGTAGTCTTTGAGTAATTCAACCCAACTCGACCAAAACATACTTGAGAGACAAAAAAAATCCCGCTGCTGCCGAAGCAACAACGGGACCCACTACTTATGGGAGCTAAGGAATATCAAAATTGTTAAATATTCCCCTCCAGCATTCCAACACTGACTAAGCGTAGAAATAACCGGAGGCTCCCTTAATAGATTGACTATTGATGGGATCACCTCCTTTGAATACCAGGGTAGCCATGGATGTCAGAAAGCTCCCCCTGTTAGAACTTCCAACACGTTTCTACATTTCTTATATAACAACTAATACTAAGAGTAAAGTTTCTATTACTGATCAATTATTGAACACCGGCTCGCATTTCTGGGGAGTAAGTTTTGCATTCTTTAACCTAATTTTTTAATGGCTTATATGGATTGATTTCATGAACACGAGTTGATCCTAAGTTATCGTTAGCTTGCCACTATAATTAAACAGAAAAAGATTACGCGTTAACTATTCATGACAATGAACGTACTTATGAAACAGATGATTTCTAGTACACGCATAATTAGTCGTTCCTGATTAGAACGATAGAAAAAACTTTAAAGAAAAATATAGGACCGCAACGGCTAACCCTATATAAAGAATAAAACGAGATGGATTTTCGGTAAAACTGTGCCATAAAGTTTTAGTTTCGCCACTTTGTTTTTCTTGCTCATATTCTTCACGCATTTTTAAAGATCTTTGTTGCTGGTAGTCATCGATGAGTCTCCGTGCGTGCTTATATTGCCCCCTTTTTTTTAGCCAAAGTGCTGGCATCGAGACACCCCAGTTTCCAGCAAAAGTTTCAAAAAACTCAATCTTATTACTGGTCAACAATTCACGAACTTCCTGGCCTTCATCTTCAGGGACATGGCGCATTTTGAATAGAAGCTTTGACATGGCTAATAATGACTCAAATTGGCTTTTTATAGGATCTTGCGCATACTAGCTTAATTCAAATTTATTGCGACAAAAACTGGTAAGGGCTCAGCTATGAGAATAAATAGAATATTGGGAAAATGGAAAGTGCGCAAAATACAGAAAGTATGTAACGTAAAGCAAAAACTGAACATGTTTAAAGCGCAGAGAGTGTTGAGAAGCATAAGAATGGCTTACTTAATATTGCCTTTTTTGCTCACATTTTCAATAACTAATAGAGTAATTGCAGATTCTGCAGTTTGGCAAATTACCTCAGGTTCGAACTCAGTCTATTTGGGCGGTACAGTTCATCTGCTGCGCCCAAGTGACTATCCACTGCCTGAAGAATATGAACAAGCCTATCAAAATTCTTCGCAGATATATTTTGAAACTGATTTAAGTGCAATGTCAGACTTGTCAGTGCAAACGCAGATGTTACAACAACTTACTTATCAAGATGGACGTTCGCTAAAAGGTGTTCTGTCAATCGAAGCCTACGCTGCATTATCAGATTACACTAATGAGGCCGGAGTTCCTTTAATGATGCTGGAGAAATTTAAACCAGGTATGGTTGTGAGTACGCTCCAAGTGATGGAATTTCGACGGATAGGATTTACTCCGGAAGGAGTCGATTCTTATTTTAATACTCGGGCAATTAGCGATGCTAAATTCATCGGCCAACTGGAAACGGTTATGGAGCAGATAGGCTTTCTTGCATCAATGGGAGAGGGTAACGAGAGCGAATTTATCCTTCTATCCTTGCGAGACCTTGAAGAAACAGCTGATCTGATGGATGGCATGATTGCGGCCTGGAGATCAGGCAATAATAGCGAGCTAGCAGATTTGTTTGTTAAGGAAATGAAAAATGAGGCGCCGGAACTCTACAATAGCCTGCTAAGGCAGCGAAATCTCAATTGGATCCCTCAGATTGATCAGATGCTGAGAGATAATGATACCGAATTCGTTTTAGTTGGCGCGGCGCACTTAGTCGGCGATGAGGGCTTATTGAAGCTATTAGAAGTAAAAGGGTATCAAGTTACGCAACTATAAACTGCTTAATCATAAACTCCGGAATCTGCAAAAGCAGATAGACTTAGCTATCTCTCTGTTTTTTATAAAATAATTCGTATCAACTAGTTTTATGGCTTAGCACTATCTGTCGTGGGCCACTAGTGGAGGTCTGACCACTAACACCTGATGGAATTTGTTGCACTTTACCTCCGGCTTTCAAGAACGCTTCGATATGCTCTGCGAGGTCAGCGCGGGTATTAACCCCCGCGTCTTTTTTTGATGCTTTGCTAGCCATAGATCAGTATCTCATTATTTCAAAAGCGGGCAAGTATACATGAAACCACGTATTTCGGCTAATTGAGGGTGTTTTCAGCGAGTGCAATGGAAGATTGTAATATAGGTTTGGCAGGTGGTTTGGCGCTGAGTTTGCCGATCTTCATCCTAATTCTTTCCTCGCTATGAATTGAATAGGGAGCGAGGTTTTTGAATACCTCGCTCGAAATACGCAATTCTGGATACCGCTAAGTTGGATTTTCAATTTACGAGAAAACCAAAATAAAACAGGTTCAAAGTTTTACTCAGCGAGTCTTTAAACCAAGCTGTTTTCTTCGCCTAACAAAATAGTCAGAGTCGTAATCGCCAGGTAGCTAACCTATCAATTCATCCATGCTGGTTTTATAGACCGCTTTAATCTTAGCCAAGAGTTCCAGATCTAAGTGACAACCATAGTTGCGAACAGTCTCGATATCTTCCAATTGTTTTTGCGAGACATCGAATAATCGAGCCCCTTCGTTCATCGAATAACCAGCCTTTAATTGCAGCTGACTGACGTTTTTTTTAACACTTAACGCGATGGACAAAAATTCTGAGTACTTTGGATAACCGATAATATTTGATAAAAACATTGAGACTTAAGGATCGCCTAAGAATCAATACTTGCTCCCTTGTATTCAATTTATTTTTTGATAATTAGTAATTACTGAATGGCGATTCAACTAGAGTAGATTTAAGTCAACAGAACCGTTTTTCTATGATAAATAATTCTTTAATTCAATTGGGAAATTTGTATCGATTAATCAAAGTAATCAGCAGAAGCTCTAAATTTATAGTGAGTCTATTGAACTATTTGATAGAATCCTGAAGAACAAATCACAACATGACGATCACCCATGACTGAATCTGAAAATACACAAGATGATGCTTCTCAAACGGCCGAAACATCGGATGACCGTATAACTTCGAATAAGGTGGTCGCGTTTCACTTTCGATTATGTGAGGTCAATGAGCAAGGCGAACATAGCGAGTGGTTGGAGCAATCCAATAATCGAGAACCTTTGTATTACCTCCATGGTTTCCATAACGTCATTGTCGGTGTTGAAAAAGCGCTAGATGGAAAACAAAAAGGCGACAAGATCCAAATTACATTGGAGCCTGAAGAAGCCTATGGTCAGCGCAATCCAGAGCATCTTCAACGCATTCCTTTAAAACACTTGCAATTACCCGATGGAATCAAGAAAGCTGCAGTTGGGGGCCTTGCTAGAGCAAGATCAGAAAGAGGCTGGCATAACGCAATAATACTAAAAGCAGGAAAATTCACAGCTGACGTTGATTTTAATCATCCATTTGCGGGTCGTACTTTGCACTATGAAATCGAAGTTGATACGGTTCGAGATGCTACTGTTGAGGAAATAGCTCATGGCCATGTACACGGGGCAGGTGGACATCAGCACTAAAAGGCTATGGATTAAATGAGGAATTAGATTCGTTAAGATGAGAACTCGCAATGGGACCAAGTAGTATTGTTGTGATAGAGTTAATCGCCTGCTACTTTGAAACTATAACCGCCCAAATTTAAATTGTCGTAATGGGCCAAAAATAAGAGAGATAACAACAATGAACCCTGAAGATAAAGGTCGACGAGATGTCCTTAAAGGTGCTCTAGGCACTGGCGTAATAGCTGCAGGTGCAGTGACTGCCCCTGGCTTTCTTTTTCCAGCACTGGCACAAGGAGAAAACTTAGTGCCTTTCACTGATGATGCTTCTGAAGCTTTTCAATGGCGCCCCATCGAACCCAACACCACGCACTGGCAAGACACTCGAGAAATCACCTCATTCTTCACAGGCAATGATGATTTCTATCTGGTTCAACACTACGGTCAGCCAGAGGTCGACAATAGCTCTTATCGGCTAAAAGTAACTGGCATGGTTGATAATGAACTTGATCTTTCACTAAGTGATTTAATGAATGGCGATATTATCGAGCAACAAGTAGGTTTCGAATGCGGTGGGAACAGCCAGAGATTATTGTATGGACTGATCGGGAATGCGAATTGGCGAGGTGTCACATTGAGCAGTATTCTGGAGAGAGCTGGCATTCAGGAAGGCGCTAAGGAAGTCGTATTTTTCGCTGCTGATACTGCAACTGAAGAGATTCGCGGCAGAGAAGTTGAAAAAGCCTTTGCGCGGAGCCTATCTATCCCAGATGCACTGCGTAGCGAAAACATGCTCGCATTTGAAATGAATGGAGAACCTCTTCCTCATTATCATGGAAAACCACTAAGACTAGTCGTTCCTGGCTGGTATGGAGTTGCTAACGTTAAATGGCTAACCCAAATTCATGTCCAAGATACCCGTTACATGGGGCGCTTTATGGGTCGTGATTATGTCACTCTGAAGAAAACAAACGTAGGTGGGGTTGAGCGTTGGGTAGAAAATTCAGTGACAACCCTTAATCTCAAATCTGCCATAGTTCGAGTGATAGAAAGTGGCGGACAATATTCAATACAAGGGTTCGTGCTTAATGATGGTACACCTCTCGAAAGCGTCGAGATCAAAATAGATAATGGACCATGGCAAAGAGCTGAATTGAATCCGCGGAATACTAAGTATTCTTGGAAATTGTTTAGTTTCGATTGGAATAATCCTGGCACTGGAGAGCATACTATCGTCTCTCGAGTCACCGATATAAATGGAAATGTCCAAGCGACTAATGAGGAACTTCCTGAGAAAGTTAGTTTTTGGGAAGATTTTGGGCAGTTCCCCCGCCAGGTAACTATCTAAGAAAAGATTTCGAGCACTATCGTCTGAGGGATTTTTGCATGCTAATTCATGTTATTTGTAAAGGTCCCTTAGTATTCTGCAGGTGTGATTGTAGTCTCTAAACAACCCCTTCCCTTAAGTGCCTTTCTCCTAACTAGGCAGTGGAAAGAATCTAATACTGGATTGGAATTGATTTTCTGGTTCGCTTCGAGCGAAGGCCCACTTCGTCTTCATTTGCCTAGGCAAGAAGCAATCTGTTTCTTTCCCTCGAGCCAAACAGATGAAGTGAAGAAAATTCTAAAAGGCCAAAAAAACTGGCGCATAAACCCGACTGAGCTTCTAGATTTCACGAGGCAAAAAGTATCGGCTTTGTACTTCTCCAGCCAACGACAACTATTCGATAATCGTGACCGATTAGCAATAAGAGATATTCGATTACTTGAATCAGATATTAAACCTACAGATCGTTTCTTGATGGAAAGATTCATTAAAGGTGCCGTTGAAGTTCAAGCTGAGCAACAAGACAAAGAATTTTACAAAAACCTCGTTAATGTACGTCTGAAAGCAACGGACTATCGACCAACATTAAGTGCTGTTTCAATAGATATAGAAACTGATTACGACGTTAGCCAACTCTACTCGATTGCCTTGTATTCAGATGATATTGCTAAAGTTCTTATGATTGGGGAAGGAGAGGTAAAAAGTAGAGCAATTCAGTCTTGCCAAAAGCGCGCTATTGACTTGCAGTTTTATGCCAATGAAAAAAATTTGCTTAAAGCCTTCCTACAAATTATTGCTGAATTGGACCCAGATGTGTTGATCGGTTGGAATGTTGTTAATTTCGATTTGAAATGCTTGCAAGATTTCGCTGATAGAGCGGGTGTTAAATTAACACTTGGCAGGAACAATGAACCAATTAATTGGCGACAATCAAGAGACAGCGATCAGCGGTTTTACGCTTTAGTTCCTGGCCGTGTGATTCTTGACGGAATAGAGCTAATGCGCTCAGCCACGTATCAGTTTGAAAATTTTTCTTTAGAATATGTGTCTCGTCGCCTGCTCAAAAGAGGCAAGCTAGTAGAAGACGTTGAGCAAAGAAGCGAGGAAATAAGCAAATTATTTCTAAAAAACAAATCAGCATTAGCTAGTTACAATCTTGAAGATTGTCGACTAGTTTGGGATATTTTTGAGAAAGAGAATTTGCTTAGTTTTGCCATAGAGCGGAGTCAATTAACAGGCTTGGAACTAGATCGTTATGGCGGATCAGTAGCAGCTATCGATTTCCTCTATTTGCCGCGATTACATCGTAAAGGTTTTGTCGCACCGGCACTGGACCAGCTAGAGCCCTCGAATATGAGCCCGGGAGGACATGTTATGCGGTCGATGCCCGGAATCCACGATAACGTTATTGTCCTTGACTTCAAAAGTTTGTATCCGAGCATCATTCGAAGTTTCCATGTGGATCCACTGGCGCTGATTGAGGGGTTAATTGAAGATAATGCAATTGAGGGTTACGACGGTGGTCTTTTCTCCCGTGACAAATATATATTGCCTGAACTTATAGAGGATCTTTGGGTAGCTCGAGACAGAGCAAAAGCAAATAGTAATGAAGTGCTCTCTCAAGCAATAAAGATAATCATGAATTCATTTTATGGAGTACTAGGCACTATAGGTTGTCGATTTTTTGATTCGCGCCTAGTCAGTTCAATTACGAAACGTGGCCATGAAATTATTATCCAGAGCAAAGAATATATAGAAGATAAAGGTTACCAGGTTATCTATGGAGATACGGATTCTGTATTTGTACTTCTAGGAAACGTTAAAAAGGATAAAATTGCATCAATTGGTGGTTGCATCGCTAAAGATTTAAACAATTGGTGGAATGAAAAATTAGAAAAAGAACATAGTGTTACTAGTTTTTTAGAAATTCAGTTTGAAACTCATTATCAAAAATTTTTAATTCCTACAATAAGGGGCTCTGATGCGGGAAGCAAAAAACGTTACGCAGGTCTACTAGCAGATAATAAAGTTCAATTTAAAGGCTTAGAAACCGTCCGCAGTGACTGGTCTCCTTTAGCCCGTGAGTTTCAAAAAGTATTGTATAAAAAAGTATTCCTTGATGAACCGTTTGATGACTATGTTAAAAATATCGTCGAAAAATTGTTGAATGGAGAGTTTGAAGACGAATTAGTGCTTCGAAAGCGCTTGCGCCGAAAATTGGATGACTATGTAAAGAATGTGCCTCCTCACGTGCAGGCTGCGCGCAAAGCAGAAGTAATTCGCGACGAGAAAAAACTACCCAGCCTCTATAAGTCAGGGGGATGGATTGAATACCTCATGACAACGAATGGTCCAGAACCTCGTCAGTATCGCCGAGCATCAATCGACTTTGACTTTTACATTGATAAACAGTTGACACCTATTGCTGATGCAATTCTTATCTTTAAATCGTCTTCTATGAATGACATTATTAATCAGCAAATTAGCTTATTCTAAACTTTAGGCCCATTATTTTAGTTGGTTAGTTTAGTTGTTATTTTTTCGAGAGGTAAACGATGACCACTTATTTAGTACTCACGGCAATTGGCGAAGATAAGCCGGGGCTGGTTGAGTCCCTCGCTCGAATAATTTCAGATAACTCAGGCAACTGGCTGGAAAGCAGCATGTCGCAGTTAGCGGGAAAATTCGCAGGAATTCTCCGCGTTAGTGTTAACGACAATAATGCGGACAAGCTTATTCATGCATTAGAAAATATTACAGATCAATTAAAGTTAGTGATTGAGCGAGCTGATGCTGACGGCGATATAGAGTTTCAACAAGCTGTTAAGCTCAATTTGGTTGGCAATGATAGGCCTGGAATAATTCGGGAAATTTCTCGTGTCCTCATGAATCTGTCAATCAACGTGGAACAACTTTCCACAGAGTGTGCGCCAGCGCCAATGTCCAATGATGTATTGTTCAAGGCAAAAGCAAATTTAAGAGTACCAGCAGATTTAGAGCCGGAAGTGTTGCAACGGAGGATTGAACAAATAGCAGATGATTTAATGGTAGAGATTCAAATAAGCTAGAGTAGTATTGAGAGTCTTATTTCTACCACTCTAAATTATCGATTATATTTGCTGATAAATTTGTGCTCTCGATAAATATTTATTCACGCAAGCTTAGTATTTGCCAACCTTTTTTTTGTGAAATTGCAGCAAGTTTCTGATCTGGGTCAACCGCAATTGGCTCTGATACCCTCTGCATCAACGGTAGGTCATTAATTGAATCTGTATAGAACACACTGTCTTTAAGGGAAAGTGCCGAATTTGATTGGGTCAGCCACTGTTCTAGCTTCCTTACCTTACCTTCTTGAAAACAAGGAGTCCCATCAATACGGCCGGTTAGTCTGCCGTCAATAACTTCCGCTTCTGTTGCAAGCAATAGATCTATTGTGAACAACTGCGCAATTGGTTTCGTTAGAAAATTATTCGTCGCTGTAATTATTGAACAAAAATCTCCAGCAGCTTTATGCTTAGCAACTAAGTCAAATGCTGATTCCAATAAAATTGGATTTATCGCATCTTGCATATACTTGGTATGCAATGCGTTTCGTTCTGATTCTGTATAGTCAAGTATTGGCGACAAAGCAAAAGCGACATAGGCATGAATATCCAAGACACCTTCTAAATAGTCTTTATAGAATTTAGTGTTGATTTCTCGGTGTGCAATATCATCAACCAAACCCTCTACTATTAAGAATTCTCCCCAGGCATTGTCGCTATCTCCAGCAAGCAGAGTGTTGTCTAAATCAAAGAGGGCGAGGCGTTGTGGCATGTCGATTCCGTCCAAAAACCGCATTATATAGTGAGGATCTACCGAACTCGCACTAAATTTCTCGGAAATTATTCATTGCCGAGATCCATAAATAACGTCTAAATATTTGATAAACTTAATAAAAACAAATTTTCTTAGTGCCTTTGCCATTGATCCATTTAGAAATAGTGTGAAACAATAGTGAAAAATATTTGTCTAATAATAGATACGTATGATTGATTCAGAGGGCTTCCGCCCAAATGTGGGAATTGTAATTTGTAACCAGCAAGGTAATTTGCTGTGGGCAAAACGAATCGGGCAGTCGGCTTGGCAATTTCCTCAAGGCGGCATAAAAGAAAGTGAATCTCTGGAACAAGCCCTCTATCGTGAGTTAGATGAAGAGGTTGGACTGATAGAAAAGGATGTCAGAATTCTTTATCAAACTACAGACTGGTTACATTATCGTCTGCCAAAAAATTTCATTCGCTATAACAAAGGCCCGTTATGCATCGGGCAAAAACAAAAGTGGTTCTTATTAAGTTTGGAGGGCAAAGATAGTAAGGTAGAACTAAGCCGGAGTGAGCGCCCAGAATTTGATGATTGGCGATGGGTGAAATACTGGTATCCAGTTGGACAAGTTATTGAATTTAAGAGAGATGTTTATCGCCGGGCTCTTACAGAATTAGAAGCTCCGCTTAATAACTACGTAAATCAACAATAACAAAATTCTTTTAACTAATTAGAATATCCACCGATTAAGCTGTGCTGGGGAAACCTTTCTCTCATAATGCGAGAGCACTCAATGTATAGTTTAGAATAATTGAATCGGTGTTGCCGGGATGAGGTATGCTCGAACAACTACGAGGCATCGTTCAAAAGGTCAACGCGGCGAAAGATCTGCAATCCGCATTGAACATTATTGTTCATCGGGTTCGCGAAGCACTCTCTACTCAAGTCTGTTCTGTTTATCTGCTAGACACCGATATCAATAGCCATGTCTTAATGGCTTCCGAAGGATTAAAAGAGGAAGCGATTGGACATGTCAGCCTTGAGCTAGGCGAAGGTTTAGTAGGCTTGGTCGCAAAGCACGCTGAACCTATCAACTTGCAAGACGCATCCAATCACCCCAGTTATTACTATATCGAAGAAACCGGTGAAGAAGTCTTCCATGCTTTTCTCGGCGTACCAATTATTCACCACCGCTCTGTCCTTGGTGTACTCGTTGTTCAGCATGAAGACCGACGCCGTTTTGATGAAGGAGAAGAAGCATTTTTAATTACTCTCTCAGCTCAATTAGCCGGTGTAATCGCCCATGCAGAAGCAACAGGCGCGATCGAGGGCCTCAGCCCATCAGGTCATAAAGTTTCTGATACTGTATTTCCTGGCATCTCGGGTTCATCAGGGGTTGCTATCGGCCAGGCTGTAGTTGTTTTTCCGCCGGCTGATCTAAACCAAATACCTGATCGTCACACGAAAAATATTGAAAAAGAAATTGAGTTCTTTAATGCATGCCTAAATGCAGTTCAGGACGATATGCGTGAGCTACATAATCAATTGGCTGGACAAGTTGCTGAAGAGGAAAGACAGCTTTTTGATGTCTATGTACGTATGCTAGATGACGATGCATTAGGTAATGAAGTTGTAGAAAGAATAAAAATGGGGTCTTGGGCCCAAGGCGCGCTCGCCTACGTTGCTAACGAGCATGTTCGCACATTTGAAATGATGAGTGACGAATATCTTCGCGAGCGGGCCGCAGACATTCGAGATTTGTGTAGTCGGGTTCTTTTCTACTTACAAGAAGATGAACCGGTTACTACCGAGTACCTCGACGATACTATCTTGGTTAGTGAGGAATTAACGCCTGCCATGCTAGTAGAAGTACCCACGGAGAAACTAAAAGGCCTCATATCTGCAAAGGGCTCAGGCAACTCTCATGTCGCTATTCTTGCTCGAACAATGGGTGTGCCTACTGTCATGGGTGCAGTTGATTTGCCTTTTAACCAGCTAGATGGAAAGCAGATTATCTTGGACGGCTATCGAGGGGAGGTAATTAGCAACCCTTCTGAGCAATTACTTACTCGTTACGAAAATACTATTAAGGAACAAGACCAGCTAGTGGCGGGACTTGAAAATCTAAAAGACTTACCCTGTGAAACCGCTGATAATCACCGGGTTCATCTTTGGGTAAATACCGGTTTAATGTCAGATGTAATGCATTCATTAGACCAGGGTGCAGAGGGGATTGGACTTTTTCGGACCGAAGTTCCCTTTCTTCTCAGTGAACGTTTTCCTTCGGAACAAGAGCAAACCAAAATCTATCGCGAGCAGCTCGAAGCTTTTGCTCCGAAGCTTGTTACCATGCGTACCTTAGACGTTGGTGGTGATAAAGACTTACCTTACTTTCCAATTGACGAGGAAAATCCATTTCTTGGATGGCGCGGAATTCGAGTTACTCTCGACCATCCGGAAATTTTCATGGCACAAGTAAGAGCAATGCTTCGAGCTAGTATCGGTCTTGAGAATTTACAGATCATGTTGCCAATGATTAGTAATGTGAATGAAGTTAACTCAGCGACACAATTAATTAAGCGAGCCCACCGCGAGCTCTTGCAAGAGAATCTAGACGTCAAATATCCACCAATCGGTGTGATGATCGAACTCCCTGCGGCGGTTTACCAAACCAGGGCTTTAGCCAAGTTGGTAGATTTTATTTCCGTAGGAAGTAACGATTTGACCCAGTATTTGCTTGCAGTGGATAGAAACAATCCTAGAGTCGCGAATCTCTACAGTGCTTTTCATCCTGCGGTTCTTAATGCGCTCTATCAGGTAGTTTTGCAGGCTCAGGAACAAAAGAAACCCGTGAGTATCTGTGGTGAGATGGCAGGTGATCCGGGCGCTGCAGTGCTCTTACTCGCCATGGGTTTCGATACACTGTCGATGAATGCATCAGCTTTACTGAAAGTAAAATCTGTAATACGCAGTGTGAATTTGGATGCGGCCCAAGATTTGCTGGACCAGGTTATGCAAATGGAAGATGCGCAAACGATTAGAAGCGCGGTCGACCTTACTTTATATAACGCGGGAGTCGATCGATTGTTACGCTCTTCTCGAACTAATTAATACTTACTAAGAAACATTCTTTGCTAATATCGTAAAGAGCTTGTTCTTTTAAACCAGATGCCGCTCATATTCTTGTGCATTCAAAGCTCCCTCCAGAATCAAACATACCGAGTTTTTCTATCATTTCCCTAAAGTGGATATTGTTTCCTGCAGTCATGAATTGCAGTTAGTTAGACTTATAAAAACTCCACAATGCCGCTTTCGAGGCAGTATTCTGCACCGATAATCTTAAGTCCGCTCTCTGATCTTAATTGGCGTAGAATTTCCGACCCATTAATAAGATTGTTGATTGACGTCTGCACATTCGCTCTAACGGCTCTTTGAATTTTCTCATCATATGAATCTAAGCCACTTATAGAATCTTTGATTCCTGGTTTGATACTGTCAACTATGGCTTTTAGGTTTGGTGATTGGATACTTTTTTCTTGGTCTAAATCTTCGAGAGCAGTTTTTACCGCACCGCAAGAAGTGTGGCCGAGTACTACAACAAGTTTCGTTCCAAATTTTTGAGCGGCGAATTCAATACTGCCTATCTGGGAAGGAGTGGCGACGTTCCCGGCTACACGAATAACAAACAAATCACCTAATCCCTGACAAAAGATAAGTTCTAAAGGCACCCGAGAATCTGAGCAGCCTAGAATAATGGCAAAGGGAGATTGTTTCTCCACGACATCGAACCGGCTAGCTTCATCTACCTTGATAAGTGTTGTTCCATTACGAAACTTTTTGTTGCCTTCTTTAAGGTGTAACAGAGCGGTATTGGCATCTATCATATAGGAACTCAGTTAAGTTGAGACAAAGTTATTGGTACGCGATCGGTTTATCGGTAAATAGCAAACCTTTGGGTTTCTTATTAAGAGCAGTGTCTTGACGGTGATTCTATTAGAGCGGAATGCTAGCATGATCTCTCTCCATTTCGCTTACGCTTGAGCATAGCCTAGGAATATACATTTCAATTCTCTATTTTAAGTATGTTGAATAGATCTTAAGAATTTTCTAAAAACCTGTAGTAATGGCTATCTACCGCTATTCCTGCTACATCGTAATTTTGTTCGTTGAAATGTGTGTTTCCGTTTGCTTCCTTTATTATTGCCGTAGAGCATAAAGTTCCATAACCGTGGCCGGTGTTCATGATGAAAGCTGAAGAGATCACTTTTTCAAGTTCCGTAGTTTGTCCGGTATCAGGTAAATTAGTATCAGGCGATAGCTCGCGGTCGTTCATCATAGCGATAAGTTGATCCGTACTTATGGGTTTTTCCTTCTTTAAAAGTTGCTGTAAGCCATTTCTAACTCGATTAACTTTAGGCCAATCGGAATTTAATCTACCATTTGATAATCCATAAAAACCGGGTTCTAGTTTGGTCACCACTCTTTCGAAGTTATTGATGTAAAACATGTTATGCCCATCACCCAAAAGAAGGTTAAAACCCTCAAATTGATCAAATTGTCCAGCGAGGTTGCTAGTATATTCGTCAACACTGATGTCACTTTGTAAAAAGTTAATCGTCAGTTCGCCACGAGATCGAGGTTTTTGTTCTGATTCAGAGGGGTTTTTTATGTTTGTAACTGCGCTGAATCGACCATTTCGAGTAATTCCTAACCAGGTGCCTCCGGAAACAAGGTCTTTGCCTGCCAAGATAGCCTTGTGACGGCAAGAAGATTCCCAGAGTGTTGCATGTTGAGTGGGACGGGAGAAAAACTCATCCCGATTAGCTGCCATAACCAGGGGGTAACTAGGCTCAGCCTGGTGGGCAAAAACGATAAGACACATAGATTCTTCTATTTCCTTTACTAAATGTTACCGCAAATCTCTGCGAATAGGTGCAATCTTGATATACTTTGTGGCTCAACTTCTCGGTAAATCTTACAACAAGCTTCTCTCGACAGTGGATAATTAAAGTAGTGTTAAACTTCCCTCAATTTGACCCAGTCCTAATTGCTATTGGCCCTATCAGTATTCACTGGTACGGAGCAATGTACATAATCGCCTTTGGCGGTGCATGGGTTCTTGCCAGCTATCGCCGGAAAAAGATTCCAGACCAGTGGAGTGAGGAACAAATCTCAGACCTAGTTTTTTATGGCGCCTTAGGTGCTGTATTTGGTGGTCGCTTTGGTTCTGTCTTTTTCTATAATTTTGATCGATTTCTCGATGATCCCACATGGCTGTTTCGAGTTTGGGAAGGCGGCATGTCATTTCATGGTGGGCTATTTGGTGTATTATTTGCCTTTTATTTCTATTCTAAGTCTATTGAGAAAGACTTCTGGAAGACCATGGACTTTATTGCCCCACTTGTTCCATTCGGGTTAGGAGCAGGGCGCCTGGGTAATTTTATTGGCGGCGAACTTTGGGGAAGGCCTACTGATGTCGCCTGGGGAATGGTTTTTCCTCATGTTGATAATTTAGCTCGTCACCCCTCTCAGCTTTATCAGGTAATGCTTGAAGGGGTTCTTCTATTCACTATCGTTTGGTGGTTCTCATCTTCCACTAAACCACGTATGGCCGTTACTGGCTTATTCTCGCTATGCTATGGCTGTTTCCGCTTTTTTGTGGAGTTTTTCCGAGAACCAGATTCGCACCTCGGTTTTATTGCCTTTGATTGGATGACGATGGGGCAATTGTTATGCATACCGATGATTTTTATTGGTCTTGTACTCATTTTCTTTGCCTACCGCAACGTTTCTATCCGCAGCGTCAATTAATTTAGTTTTTCGGATACTAAAACTATGAAGCAATATCTTTCCTTATGTCAGCGCATTATCAGCGAAGGCACTTGGATAGAAAATAAGCGCACGGGGAAAAAATGCCTGACAGTTGTCGATGCGGACCTTACCTATGATCTTGCTAGTAATGAATTTCCATTAATCACTACCCGTAAAAGTTTCTGGAAGGCTGCCATCGCGGAATTTTTAGGTTACTTGCGAGGCTATGATAATGCCGCAGATTTTCGCGCCCTTGGTGCCAAAACCTGGGATGCCAACGCGAATGACAACGAAGCCTGGTTAAACAATCCTGTTCGTAAGGGTGAAGACGATATGGGCCGAGTTTATGGGGTGCAAGGTCGAAGTTGGCTAAAGCCTGATGGCACACCTCTGGATCAGTTACGGAAGATCGTAGACAATTTGTCTAAGGGCCTCGACGATCGCAGTGAAATTCTAAGTTTCTATAATCCCGGGGAGTTTGAGCTTGGTTGCTTGCGTCCTTGCATGCACACCCATACTTTTTCCTTATTGGGAGATACGCTTTACTTAACCAGCTACCAGCGCTCTTGCGATGTTCCTTTAGGTCTAAATTTTAATCAGATTCAGGTGTTTGCCTTTCTTGCACTCATGGCGCAAATAACAGGTCATAAAGCAGGGAAGGCCTATCATAAGATTGTAAATGCACATATTTACGAAGATCAGATCAAGTTAATGAGAGACGTACAGTTAGTTCGCAAACCCTTTCCACCACCAAGTTTGCATATCAATCCTGATATAAAAACTTTGGAGGACATTGAGACATGGGTCACGCTTGATGATTTCTCCGTAGAGGGTTATCAGCACCATGATCCAATTGTTTATCCATTCTCTGTGTAAACTTCGATATAAGACTCAGTAGAGCGAAAACATAAATGAACCTCGCATTGATTTGTGCAATGGCAGAAAACAGAACTATTGGTCGTAACAATAGTTTGCCTTGGAAGCTTCCAGAAGATCTTAAATACTTTAAGCGGACTACCATGGGCAATAGCATCATTATGGGTAGAAAAACTTGGGAATCTATAGGTAGGCCATTACCAGGGCGGACCAATATTGTCATAAGTAGAGATTCAAATTACGAAGCGGAAAAAGCTAAGGTTGTTAATTCACTCGGGGCAGCTATAAAGCTTGCAGAAAATCTTGCTGCTATCGATGGCTCAAAAGAGGCTTTTATAATTGGGGGGGCAGGTCTCTATAAAGAGGCACTGCCGTTAGCTGACCGATTCCACTTAACTCGAGTCCATGCACAAGTTGAAGGTGATACATTTCTCGCTGAATTCAATGAAGATGAGTGGAAAGAAGTGTCTAGAAAGTATTTTAAGAAGTCAGAAACGAATCCCTATAACTATACTATTTGTTTATTACAGCGCCGATAATCTAATTGAGTAATCAATTAGATTATAGCTTTTTTGAGTACTTTAGATTTACGTTGCAGATTGTAAAGATCTTTGCGCTGGTCTGGTAAAGCATCCACTTCGATCTGTTCAAATCCTTTTTCAAGAAACCAATGAGATGCCACTGTAGTCAGGACAAACAAAAAGCTGAATCCATTTTTAGATGCGGTTTTCTCAAGATTTATTAGAAGCCGATCTCCCAATCCGTCTTTTTGATGATCAGGGTGAATGGCAATACAGGCTACTTCACCCGTATCTTTGCTAATTGGATAAAGCG
>Ga0206679_10000593_pt1 | contig 30218 bp, 22 predicted proteins | sample M110012015metaG_FD_155464 | JGI IMG/M metagenome (GOLD analysis project Ga0206679, IMG submission 155464) | Ammonia-oxidizing marine archaeal communities from Monterey Bay, California, United States - M1 100m 12015 | ecosystem: Environmental > Aquatic > Marine > Intertidal zone | place: USA... | reverse complement strand
CCAGGGCATTCAATGTCTAAAGTGCAACAAACCGGTGGCATTCCGCTAATTCCTGTGAGGATACAATCGTCCGTGTTCAATGGCTCGGCGCATCCTGACAGAGTAGAAGGAGTAACCTCAGCAACAGTAATACTGTACATCTGACCAGTGTTATAGGTCATTGACAATACTGCGGACGTAACCGGGTTGCTGTCGCCTGCATTTGTTAAACAAATCGGGTCAGAAGGGTTCTGAAGTGCGTTGGCGTCATATGCGACGTATTCGCCGTTGATACCCGAAACGTTAACGTTGACTGTGTAGGTTCCATCACCGTTGCACTCGGTATCAACTCCATCGAAAACGATGTTACACAACACCACATCAGAGTCTCCACAACCGAATCTCGCTTTGAAATTGTTTACCGAAAGGTCCCCATCTGCATCCTGATCCCAGATCACCATGTAATAATTGGTTACAACTGCGAAATCTGGCACCGGTAGAGTATTCCATGTATTTGCGCTCTCAACCCCGCAAGCTGCGAGAGTTAGGTCGTTGCAATCTCCGCTCAAGTATTCGCCAGTCGCTGGATTGAGTGTTACACCTTCTTGTGGCGAACCAGCATAGTATAAGGCCCAAGCAATGTTGTCACCTGAGTTATCGTTAATCTGAATTTGGAATGTCCCTGAAAAAGGTCTGACGTCAAAGTTTAGCCATATAATCGGCTCGCCTTGCGTTGGATTTACTGGAAAAACCTCAACTCCAGTTGATGGTTCAACACATGAGAATCCTGAAATATCTACATCAAGATCACCTGGATTGTAACATCCCGTGCTTTGAATATTCGACTGAGTTTCAGCTGAGCTTCCACACCGAATGATTCCGTTTACCGGAGCCATGTTTGGAATTCCGTCGTTTCCTGCTGGTGTATCGTCAATTGTGCTATCAATGTTCCATGTAGATCCTCCCTCCCAACGAATACCGTTGCATGGATTGCCGTCTCCATCACATGGTGTCACGATGACAGTTGCGTCATCATCTTGGTCAATAGAATCATCACCCGGCGTCGAATCTGGATCATCTTCGTTGTCAGAGGCAATCTGAGCGTAGTTGTCATATGGCCCAGATGCATTCACTGTAGCTACGATATTAACCGAAACCGAGCTTCCGCCTGTTAAATCTCCAACAACTGCCCCGTCATACGTCCATTGATTGGTCCCATTGTCGTAATCGTTTCCTAAAACACCTGTATCGCTGACATAAGTGTACCCTGCAGGAAGAATATCTTCAACCGTAAAGCCAGTCGAACTCGGAAGCAGCGACTCATTTGACACAGTCAAAGTAAATGTCACATTATCACCGACACCTGGCACAGCATTGCTCACTGTTTTTTCTAAAGCTAGATCAACAAAAATAATCTGTGCTTCAGGATCATCACAAGCAACTAAAGTCCCAGAGAAACCTTCTTCAAGAGAATTGTCTGTATTGTGATCATCACCCGCACTAATTGGAGAGTGATTACCGTCAAAGTGATCGATACTTCCATCATCATTTCCAGAAGGAAGATCTTGCCCACCATCTGTGTGAATATCATAAGTGATTACACAAATAGACTGTGGCATTATTGTCACGCCTGTATACGTCAACGTAAACTGTCCTGTACAACCTTGATCAATTTGGGGAGCAAGATCGTATGGGAATAGCACTGAAGGCGTGTTGACATCTTGGCCATCATAGGCCCAAACTATGGACGAAATTCCTGTGTCAGTTGCATCTCCTGTCTCGGTCATGCCTTCAATACTCGATGAGGCTATTTGACCTAGAAATTCATCTGATGGTGTTGGTAGATCAATCCCGTTTCCATTACCACTAGTTGAGGAGGCCACCCAAGTATCTGGATCGTCTGTGGCGTCTGGAGTCAAACCATCGCCATTAAGATCTGCAAAAACTGCAACTGCAGTTACCTTTTCATCATTCTCCGGACAAAGCCACTCCCAATCTACTGTTACTGTGAGAATGTCAAGAACTGAATCGTAAGTGGCGCTGACTCCTGTTGGAATTGGCGTATCATCTGTAAAGATATGGCTAGCTGTCAACCCCGAAAGCAGACCGTTAGCCGTCAATTCGAATGTTGAATTGAATGAATCATCGGGGTCAACAAACCATGAAGTTTCAATTTCCCCGTTAATTAGACCATCCATATCTTCCGGACTTCCATCAATTACCTCCCAGGGTTCATGCCCATTCCCGTCATTGGAAACGCCATCAATGTGAAGGACTAAGAATTGAACCATTTCACCTGGCTGGAAACCAGTTGCGGTTATATAGGCAGTCTCTCCTGGGGCATAATCATCTTTATCCGTGACGACAGTCGCTCCGGGCTCTTCTTGAGCAATTAAAGACGAAAAGGAAAAACAAATTGTAAAAATCAAAATAGCGCGGACAACAAACGCGTCCAAATTCTTGATGATAGTCAACATCTGGAATAATCTTGGTTAATAAAATAGAATAGTACCTCTTTTGAAACTCTCAAATTACAAAAAGCAAACATAAGATATTAAGTGGTCTAATCGGCACTTTTAGGGGTTTAGTCGACAGTTTTTAGGGAATGAGTGTCAAAAACAGCCTTCTTTTAACATCCATGATTGGGAATATCGGAAACCGAGATGATCCCAAGAGCATGCCGAGAACTTGCAGCAAAGTTCTATTGAACAATCCTGAAATCCTTTCATTGATTGGCTACTTTTAGCAACGTGAGATTTTGGGCCTTGGCTTTCGCATGTTTATGTGTTGTTTCATTTTCTTCTTGTGAGGAGGAGACGAAGGAACCTCAAACTGTGGAAGATATTATCAAGAGTATCGAAGCTGGAGATTTCAGGGGAATTGAAATCGGAGATGATATTAAGAAGGTCATAGCACGCGAAGAAAAGAACATCGTCTACACCATGCCAGACGAACTTACTTGCCGCATCCCGCTGGATCTGAAAGACTCAACTTTCTACGAAATCTCATACAACTTTAACGACGCTGGGCTTTACATCATCGACTTAATTGTGCTCCCAAACGACACATTTGCCACAAAAACATTGTTTCAAGAATTCAAAGAGTACTACGATGTGAGGTTTGGCAAATCTGACGCAAACGATGGATTTACCAGTTGGTTCACCTCTTCTACAAGAGGAACCGATGTCGAAATAAGTATGATCGACGAAAGTCTCGAGCGGGGCACTCCATACTTAAGCATCTCTTTCTACGAAGAAGAAGGTATCGCACCATGAGCACCTTAGAAATTCAAAATCTCACCGCAGGTTTTCGAAGTGAAGGCGCGGAATCCATAGTTCTCAAAGACATAAGCCTAAAAGTATCTTCTGGTCAAACCTTGGCAATAGTTGGTGAAAGTGGTTCTGGTAAATCCGTAACCAGCATGCACATCATGCAATTGTTGGACAAAAACTCGGCGTTTATTCGTGAAGGCAAAATCAATTTTGGGGAAACCCGTATCTCTCAATTGGGTGACCTAGGTAAAATACGAGGTGGTTCTATTGCTATGGTCTTTCAGGAACCGATGACCGCCTTGAATCCCACAATGCCTTGCGGCAAACAAGTCTCCGAAATGCTGCGACTGCATACCGACATGAGAAAATCGGAAGCTAAAGACCGAACTTTAGAGTTATTCAATCAAGTAGAAATACCCGATCCCGAACGTGCATATTCAGCATATCCACATGAATTATCTGGCGGTCAAAAGCAACGCGTCGTAATTGCGATGGCTATAAGTTGCGAGCCTGCCTTTCTCATTGCAGACGAGCCCACTACAGCCCTTGACGTAACCGTTCAAGACGCTATTCTCAAATTGCTAAATAACCTACAGCGGGAACATAACATGGGTATGATTTTCATCACGCATGATTTGGCCGTAGTCTCCGATATTGCGGATTACGTATGCGTCATGTACAAAGGTGAGATCGTCGAAACAGGGTCCGCCAACAGCATTTTAAAGTCTCCAAAACACGCCTATACTCAAGGACTGTTGGCCTGTCGCCCTCCGCTGAACTCTCGGCCTCATCGTCTTCCAACCGTGGCGTCAATTGTCAAACAGGAAAAGATTGACTCGCACATAGAAACCATCGTGGAAAGAACTGATCGATTGACTTCGATTAACCAAAGTCCAACAGTGATACAGGTTAAGGGCCTCTCCAAAATCTTCACTCCTAAAAGTCTTTTCTCCAAATCAAAAAAGGTAGTTCATGCGGTTTCTGATGTTTCATTTTCCATTCGCCAAGGCGAAACATTCGGCCTAGTTGGAGAATCCGGTTGCGGCAAAACGACACTCAGTAGAATGTTGGTAGGGCTAATCCCACTTAGTTCTGGCACAATAGAATATGGTGATCAATCTTTGGAGCAACTTGTGAATGCAAAAACAGGCGCTTTAGCTCGCATCGTACAGATAATTTTCCAAGATCCTTACTCTTCCCTTAATCCGAGATTGACGGTGGGAGAGGCAATCATGGAGCCGATGAAAGTTCACCAAACGGTTCTTGGAAAAAAGGAACAATACGGCCGGGCAGTAGAGTTACTCGAACTAGTCGGCCTGGATGATCCCGCAATGTCTCGATATCCACACGAGTTTTCTGGAGGGCAAAGACAGCGCATCGGCATTGCTCGTGCTTTAGCGGTGGAACCTCAAATCCTAATTTGTGACGAGTCCGTTTCGGCCTTGGATGTTTCAGTTCAAGCACAAATTCTCAACCTACTTAACGATTTGAAGGAACAATTGAACTTGTCGTTACTCTTCATTTCACACGATCTGAGCGTCGTAAAATACATGAGTGATCGTATCATGGTGATGAACCAAGGTGAGATTGAAGAAATTGGTGAGGCCGATGATTTATTCGCGAATCCCAACTCTGCGTATACCCAAAAGCTCATCGATTCCATTCCAGGAAAGGACTTGCAATAACAAAATGGTAACCGTTGTTACTCAAGTCATTTTTACTACTTGAATTGGTCAATTTATGAAGTAAGAATACACACCAAAAACTAACGCCCCAGTACTCACGCAAGTCGCTGAGAGCTCTGGCGTTTCTTTTACATTTGCCCCCAATTTTAAATAACTATGGCATACCTGAACATAATTGTAACAACCGAAAACCGGATAGCCACGATCACTATAAATCGACCGAATCAGTTAAACGCTCTCAACCGAGAAACCATCGGCGAACTTGGCGAAGCGTTCAACGAACTCGATAACAATTCAGACATCCGTTGTGTGATCATCACAGGAAGCGGCGAAAAAGCTTTCGTAGCCGGAGCGGATATTAAAGAATTTGCAGACTTCTCAATCGAACAAGGGGCCTCGCTGAGTGCTGACGGTCATCGAATATTGTTTGACCGAGTTGAACAAATGACCAAACCGGTAATTGCGGCCGTAAATGGATTCGCCCTTGGAGGTGGTCTTGAGTTGGCGATGAGCTCTCATATTCGAATTGCTTCGGACAATGCTAAGCTCGGTTTGCCAGAAGTAACGCTCGGAGTGATTCCTGGATACGGAGGGACACAACGCCTGCCTCATTTAGTAGGAAAAGGAAAGGCCATTGAGATGATCAGCACTGGCGGAATGATTAGCGCAGAGGACGCTGCAAAGTGGGGGCTTGTAAACCAAGTAGTACCTCAAGAGGAGCTTTTAGTCATAACGAACAAAATCGCCTCCAAAATAGCACGCAATTCTCCTGTAGCTATCAGCTCTGCGCTTAGTTCGGTACGGGCTGCTTATTCCGATGATCAGGATGGTTTCGCGACAGAAATTCAAGAATTTGGAAAGTGCTTCGGATCCGAAGATTTCAAAGAAGGAACCACGGCGTTTATGGAGAAGAGAAAGGCGGATTTCCCAGGTCGATAGTTTTAACATATTTAGGTTAGTAGTCATACTCGCGTGATCGGCTAGCCCCCACGAATTCAAGTAATTTGCTCCTCAATGAGGTTGGAAATCATCAACAAATCCAAACACGCCTTGCCGGCTTATGAAACTGAGCTTTCCGCGGGGATGGATATGCGCGCAAATCTTGAAGAACCGGTAGTTCTAGGTTCTCTCGAAAGAGCCTTAATTCCTACTGGACTATTTATGGCTCTCCCTCCGGGGACTGAAGCCCAGGTTCGTCCAAGGAGTGGTTTGGCATGGAAACAAGGACTGAGTGTCCTTAATTCTCCTGGGACAATCGACGCAGATTACCGTGGAGAAGTAAAAGTCATCTTGGTCAATCTGAGTGCTGAGAGTGTAACAATTGAAGATGGAGAGCGGGTGGCACAGTTGGTTATCGCTAAACACGAACAACCCGAATTAATCGAAGTCGTCGAATTAAGCGAGACTGCCCGTGGTGCTGGTGGTTTTGGTAGTACCGGAAAAAACTAATCCCTTATGAAAATCATTGTCCCAATGGCGGGTATGGGTAAGCGAATGCGCCCACACACCTTGACAACTCCGAAACCTTTGCTCCCAATTGCAGGCAAGCCAATTGTTCAAAGACTTGTCGAAGAGATTGCGCAAATCAGTCACGAACCCATAGAAGAGATTGCTTTTGTAATCGGTGATTTTGGGCAAGAGGTTGAAAGCGAACTCATCGCCATCGCAGAGGGCCTTGGAGCTCGCGGATCTATTTGGCACCAGCAAGAAGCGTTGGGCACTGCTCACGCGATTCTGTGTGCCAAATCTATCATGGAAGGCCCAGTAATTGTTGCGTTCGCGGATACGCTATTTAAAGCCGATTTCAAATTAGATGACACCAAAGACGGCGTGCTTTGGGTTCAAAAAATTGCCAATCCCGAACAGTTTGGTGTCGTCGTCGTCGATGAGGAACGCAACATCACCGAGTTTATAGAGAAGCCCAAAGAGTTTGTCTCTGACCTCGCAATGATTGGAATCTACTACTTCAAAGACTCTGAAAAACTAAAGGAAGAACTTCAATACCTCATCGATAATGATGTAATTAAAGGAGGCGAGTACCAGCTGCCTGACGCACTTCGAAATATGACCCAAAAGGGAATGAAATTTGCCCCTGGAGCAGTTATCGAGTGGATGGATTGCGGAAATAAAAACGCGACAGTTCACACAAATCAACGCATCCTGGAATTCAACCGCGATAAGAATTGGGTATCGCAAACTTGCAAACAAGAAAACGCAGTCATCATTTCGCCATGCTACATTGGTGATAACGTAAAACTCAAGAATTGCATCATCGGCCCACACGTCTCTGTTGGTAGTGGCTCGGTTATTGAGAAAAGTGTGATCAGCAACACCATCATCCAGGAAAATACCGTTGTAAGACACGCCAATTTTGCTAACTCGATGCTTGGAAATTTTGTTCAGTACGACGGCAAAGCAAACGACGTAAGTCTGGGCGATTACTCGTCACACGGAATTTAATTTGACACGACTCATTACATATTTGATCGCCGCAACGACGGTGATTGGGTGCTCGACTCAACGAGGTGCTCAAGAGACAGAAATGTCTGGAAGGGAAAGCGCTTTGTTCCAGACCAAGTTCTTTGATGCTCAGACACAAAAGTCAATTGGCAACGAAGACAAGGCGTACAAGCTTTTTCAAGAAGCGCTAAACATCAGTCCAGAAAACGATGCTTGCATGTATGAACTGGGGCGCCTCGAATTTGCGCTCAACAATCAACCGGCCGCGTTGGGCTATGTCAATAAAGCCATAGCGATTGATCCAGAAAACGAGTGGTACCGCCTATTCAAAGCCGATGTGCTCATTGAAGATGGGGCGCTCGAAGATGCTGTTGATGAATATAAGAGCGTCATCAAGCTCAATCCTGAAAGCATCAACGTTCGCTACGAACTGGCGGGTGTTCTCATCTATCTAGGAGAATATCAAGACGCAATCAAGCAATACGATATCATCGAAAACCAATCTGGAATCACAGCGGAGCTGAGTATGGAAAAGCAACGGCTGTATTTGGAGCAAGGCAAGGAAGATGAGGCTTTAGCGGAACTTGAAAAACTAATCGAAGCGTATCCAGAGGAAGTTACCTATCAGGGAATGCTTGCTCAATATTACCTTGACAACGGTGATGTTGATCGTGCCATGGAGATCTATGAGAACATTCGCGAGTTGGACCCGTCTAACGGGATGCTGCACTTGAAGCTTTCCGAGTTTTACGCACGACAAGGCGAGGAGCAAAAATCATATAACGAAATCAAGTTGGCTTTTGAAACGATCGACGTTACCATTGATCAGAAAGTCGGAATTCTCCTGAATTTCTATTCGGCATCTGAATTTGACAACACACAGCTAGCTCGTGCTTACGAATTGCTTGATGTGATTGTGGCAACTCACCCCGGAGAAGCCAAAGCGCATGCGGTATACGGAGACTTCCTTTTCCGAGATGGAGAAGATGAAAAGGCTAGAGATCATTATCGAAAAGCAGTCGAACTGGATCCAGCCCGCAATGTGATTTGGAGTCAGGTTCTTCAACTTGATGCGAATTTAAGCGATTTCGAATCTCTGGCAGAAGAGAGTGATCGTGCCATTTTGCTCTTTCCAACTCTCCCAGAATTCTACATGTATAATGGTATTGCTAACATTCAACTCAAGAATTATGATCACGCGGTCACATACCTCAACATAGGTAAGGAATTGGTTTTCGATAACGACGGCATGTCGGGGCAATTCTATTCCTCTTTGGGTGATGCTTATCACGCACTTGAAGAACATGAGCAGTCAGATAAAAGCTACACCAAGGCTCTTGACTACGACCCAAACAATGTCTTTGTGCTAAACAATTTCAGTTACTACCTCTCGCTTCGAGAAGAGAAATTGGATCACGCTGCTGAGATGGCTAAAAAAGCCAATGAACTGCAGCCAAATCAAGTCAGTTTTGAAGACACTTACGCTTGGGTTCTTTTCAAGCAAGGTAATTTTGAAGATGCCCGCGCTTGGCTTGAAAAGGCTATAGCACATGGAGGTGACACTAGTGGTGAGATACACGAGCACCTTGGTGATGTCTTGTTCAATTTAGGCGATACGGCTGGTGCCGTGGAGCATTGGCAAATAGCTAAAGAACGCGGGGGAGCCTCTGATTTGATCGATAAGAAAATCGCGGATAAAACACTCTATGAATAGGAGCTATCTCCATAGGATAGGGATAATATTAGTAGTGATGGTCAGCGTTTTGTTGGCCGTTTCTTGTTCCAATGAGCGTCGTCTTGCCAAAGGAAAGCCGCTGAAGAAAAGGGCGCCATCCTTTCTTGTGAATCATAATGTCAAGGACGATTTCCAATTTGAATGGCTGAGCATGAAAATCTCAGCCGATGTCAAAAGCGAAGGAAATAACGACTCTTTCAAGGCCAACATTCGAATTCGCAAAGACAGCATAATTTGGATCTCAATTTCACCGGCTTTGGGTGTCGAAATGGTGCGGGTTTTAATCACTCCTGACTCGGTAAAATATGTGAGCAAAGTGCCCAACAATAAGCACTACTATCTTGGCGATTTCTCAGCGATGAACAACGTCGCCATGATGGATCTCGATTTTAGAATGATTCAGGATATTTTGATGGGGAATGCCATCATGATGGACAAAGGTGAAGACAAGTTTATTTCTCTCATTGACAAACAGAGTTATTGCCTGATTTCAAAGTTTAATCGTCACCTCAGAAGAGTTCTTGATTTTGATGAGAAAGCCGTCTTACCAAACTCCACTTTTACGGTCAATGTGTTGAGTAAAGAATATCAAAAAGCGTTGCGGCGTGCGTCGATAGACGATCTTATGGTTAAGCGATTTTGGCTTGATGGAAAGCACTTTCGAGTGCAACGAGCCCTATACAATGATCTGTATAACATGCGTGATATTGAGATCATGTATGACGAGTTTGAAGACCACGAAGGACAATTGTATCCCGAACATGGACGTTTGAAGGTATCCACGCCTGAAACCTGGAACGAACTTGATTTTGAAGTTATTCGAGTAAGAACTTCGAAGACTCTGGATTTTCCATTCACTATTCCGGCAGACTATGAGCTTAAGAAATAAGTCGTCGATAATACTATTAGTGCTATTACTTCCTCTTTTTGGTCTAGGTCAGACCAAGTCCGATTTACAGAAGCAGAGGGAAGCACTAAATTCCAAAATAGCTCTCACCAAACAACTTATTGGAGAAGCTAAGAAAAGCCAAGAATCGAAGTCTCAGGAGCTCAAAATCCTCAATCAACAGATTCGATTACGACAACAACTCATCAATAATATCACCTCGGAAATTAATGAGATTGATGAAGAGGTTAAGAACAAGCAAAACGAAATTTCTTCTCTTGAAAAGGAAGTTGAGTTGATGAAAGACGAGTATTCCAAGATGGTATATCAGTCGTATAAAAACCGCAACGCCACAGATCGATTGATGTTCATCTTCTCCGCCGCAAGCTTTAATCAAGCTTTTGCTCGACTAAAGATGATGCAGCGATATGCTGAAGTAAGGAAGGAGCAGACTGAGGAGATTAAAACCAAGCAACTTGCTCTCGAAAGCGCAGTCATTGAACTTCAAGATATCCGTCAAGAAAAGCTGGGTTTAGCCGAATCCCAGCAAAGCGAATCGGCAGAGCTAGCAGGCGACAAAAAAGCCCAGCAGAAAGAGCTAACCAAACTGAAATCTCAGGAAGACGATCTGCGAAAGCAGCAACGAAAGCAGGAGTCAGAAAGGAAGAAAATCAATAGAGCGATTTCAAAGATAATTGAGGCCGCGCTAGCCGCGGAAAAAAACAAAAATGGCGGTCGATTTGAGCTGACCCCAGAAGGAAAAATCATATCTGAAAACTTTGAGAAGAACAAAGGGAACCTGCCTTGGCCAGTACTTAGAGGTGTTATCACTCAGAATTTCGGAAAACAACCTCACCCTACTCTTGGAGGCATTACAATTGACAGCAAAGGCATCGACATCGCAACCGAACTAGGGTCCAAAGCTTACGCCATATTTGGTGGTGAAGTAACGAGCGTATTCTCTATTCCCGGTGCGGGTCAGAATGTGATTATCACCCACGGCGCGTACAAAACTGTCTACACTAATCTAAAAACCTGCCTCGTCAAGAAAGGTGATATCATTTCCGTAAAGGAGACTTTAGGAGAATTGCTCGAAGAAGCTGGTCAAGCCAAGGCTCATATCGAAGTCTGGAAGATCACGAGTAAGGGAGGTACGCCACTTAATCCCGAGTACTGGATCTCGAAGATTTAATTTTCTCCCCCTAGAGCGCACGGAGCTACAAACCGCAGGGGACGCAGAGAAACTTTGGCTAATCACTCTGAGCGTCTAGCGACGCTGGAATGGGATACGGATTTTCGCGGAGGGCTTTCGAGACTGGCTACATGCTGTACAAAGGAGGTAACAGATTTGCATATTTTTCAAATTCTCACATCTTCAAATCAATGTCTTCCAACCATTTCTCTTCTTTGTGCATCTTAATCATAGAATCAGGAAAAACCTGAATGACGGAGCAACAAATAATTGACGGATGTCGTGCACAGAAGTATCGTGCACAAAAGCAGCTTTATCGGCAGCACTCGCCTTTGATGATGGGGCTTTGCATGCGTTATGCTGCTAATCGTGATGTGGCCGAAGATATACTGCAAGATGGCTTCGCTAAGGTGTTCCAAAAGTTTGATTCATTCAAAGAAGATGGGCCTTTGGGAGCATGGATACGAAGAGTGATTCTAAACACTGCCCTACAGCATTATCGAGACACAAAGAATCTCCGAATGCACGTGCAAATCGACACGACACATGAGGTGAGCTCTGATTTCGATGACGCCATCTCAATCCTATCGGTAGAAGAACTGAGATCGAAAATCCAGCGGCTGCCCGATGGATGTCGATTGGTATTTAACCTCTATGCCATAGAGGGATATAAACACAAGGAGATCGCCGATCAAATGGACATATCGTCCGGGACGAGCAAATCTCAATATAGTAGAGCACGCAGCTTGCTGCAACAAATGATACAAACAGAAGAACAGATCAGTGGACAAGCCATCTGAAAATAGCGGGTTTTTGAACGATAAGTTCAGCGGCCAGGAGGCGACTCCTTCCGCTGGGCTCTGGGATGGCATAGCTGCTGAAACAGGCACCGGGCCCTTGGCCTCAGCCTTTGGTGCATATGAATCCACACCGAGTGCTTCGGTTTGGGATAGTGTGGCGGCAACGCTCCATCCTAAAAGACGCCGCGCCATGATTTGGTGGTGGTCATCGGCGGCCAGCGTGCTTCTATTACTGGGCGTTACTTCTTTCTTTTTGATGAACCATACCGTGAGCTCTAATCATTTTGTGCTCAATCAGCCTGAAGTCAATCCGATTAAAGATCGTGTACCAGTCGCCTTTGAGAATGAGGAAGCAGCCTACCCAAACGCAATTATCACCAACGATAAAACCGACAACGATCGCGTAAATGAACAGAGTCCTCAAGAGGATCCGAGAATAAAGAAAAGTACTGACCGGAGGCAAAATAGCTCGCTAGCACTTCAGGAATCTAAGGCTCCACAAGCGCCTAGCTCTGACGGGAACGATAAGATAAAGGAACAATCAAGGACTTCGGAATTAGAGAGATTGGCGTTTATCAATGCATTGCCCGCTACAGTCGAACAGGACATCCCAGAAGGTCAGCTAATATATTTCCCGTCTATACCTCCACCACCGGGAGGAGAGACTGAGTCTGAAAACCTATTTGCTATGGCGGGCTCATTTTCTCCTTTTGTAAATCAGCCCAGTGCTCAAACTTCAGAGTCAATCCTAAATACATTTGCAACTTCCGATTTGACTGAAAACAACGGCTTTGATGAAGCTGATACTCCCGTGCTCAATCCCTTGGATGAGTCACTTGGAAACGTCGATTCCGAAACACAATATTCGCCACCTCTCACTTTTGGAATCCAGTTTATCGCAATTAACCACAAGCGAATCAGTCTAGGAACTGGGGTAGAAGTAACCACGCTTAGAGGTAAATCAGAATCTACATTTGGCTCATTCTCAACTGAACAACAATTCAGTCAGCAGTACATCGGCGTTCCTCTTTTCGCCCAAGTTGATTGGTTTCAAAAAGAAAAATTCAGCCTTTACATCAAGACTGGAGGTGTATTTGACATTGGTTGGAGAAGCCAAACTCAGATCGATGATTTCGAAGGTGATAATCTCACCAACAGCTACACGTATTCATTCCGTCCGGGCAATCAAGCGCGGATGATCAACTCACTTGGATTTCGATCAAACCTCACGAACTCGTTAAGCCTGTTTATAGAAGGCAACGGATCTATCCTGCTGTATCAAGCAAATTCTAACCTCTGGTCTGGAAGAAAATTCTGGCCGAGTATGGGGGTTGGGGTAATTGTCGGGTTCTAACCACATCTCCTTCGCTGAAGCTCCGGTGATCGAATTGAGACAGGTTTCTTTCTACCCCATTCAAAAATTACTCTCATCGGCCCGAAAAGCAATGCGGGCATTCTTTTGTCCCTTTTCCAACCCTTTCTCAAACACTTGCATCAATGAGGTGTACCCAATTCAGAAAATATGAAAATCTCTCACATTGCGACTTTGTTTCTACTCGGACTTGTTGTCGTTTCAATCTGGAGCTGCCGCGATAAAGTGTTCAAAACCTACATGGCGAATGTCCCGATCTATTTGAGCTTCGAGGACTGGCGCGCATTAGACGTAGATCTAGTTCAAGAGCGCGATTTAGAATTCCCAGGAAAAATCTATATCAAGGATAACCTTCTGTTTATCAATGATTTATACAGCGGTATTCATGTTTACGACAATGCAAATCCCGCTTCGCCAATCAACCTTGGTTTTCTAGACATCCCGGGCAACTCGGACATGTCCATTCGGAACAATATCCTCTTTGCCGATAGCTATTATGATTTGCTTTCCATCGATATCACGGACATCAACAACCCTGTGATCGTCGATCGAGTTGAGGACGCATTTGAATTCAACAATGCTCAAGCGGTTCCGGGATTAGATGATGATTTTCCAATTGCCGAATGGAACGCCGACAAGGGCGTCGTCATTGGTTGGGAAATCACAGAAGTGACGACTGAGGCATACCCAAACTACTATTACCCACAGCTATTCGATGGATCATTGGGTATGGATTTTGCCGAAAACGTAGTGGCTGATCCATCAATCACAACCGTAGGTATCGGTGGTTCAATGGCGCGATTTACCGTGTACCAAGATCACCTGTATACACTACAAGCATCGTTGTTGACCACTTATGATGTTTCTCAAGAATCTAACGTGTCCAACACGTCTGAAATAGCCATCAACATGGTTGGCGAGACACTTTTTCCTTCCCAAGGGAATCTGTTTGTAGGAACCCAATGGGGTATGATGATTTACTCATTGAGCAACCCCGGTTCACCCACTTGGTTATCAACGTATGACCATATCGTATCCTGTGATCCAGTTGTGGTAAACGGTGATTTGGCTTATGTGACCCTTTCAACAGGACGCCGGTGCTGGCAAGCCCTAAATCAACTGGAGGTCATCGACATCAGCGACCTCACGAATCCTACCCTTCTCAGAGAGTTTGAAATGACCAACCCACAAGGTTTGGGAGTTGATGAAAACACGCTTTTCCTATGTGATCGCGGAGCAGGATTAAGGGTATTTGACATCACTGATCCGTTAATTCTGGACGAAAATCAAATCGCTCTTTTCGAAGACATTGACACCTACGATTGCATTCCATACAATGATGTATTAATTATGGTTGGTGCTGATGGCGTATTCCAATATGGCTACTCCGACGTGAGCAACATCACCCTTCTCAGTTCAATCACCATTCAATAATTTAGAAATGAATCGTACAATCATATTTGTAATGCTAGCCCTCTTCGCATGCGTTGAGGGTTTGGCGCAATCAGTCAACACAAACCCTTCTCAAGACAAAAACAGGGTTGATGTTGTCGTATTAAATGACGGCTCTATTGTACATGGTAAGCTCGTGGAATACATCGTAGGAAGTCACCTGATCATCATCAATTTGGAAGGTGAAAGAAGAGAGTTTATGGGCGATCAAGTGGCCCAGGTGAACTCCAAGGCACCTATGATCATTAACCCAAAATCCGAAGGATTCATCAACACGACCGATGTCGGAATTCTCATGACTAGTCAACCTTGGCAGGGCGCTCAGGGTACGTTTTCTTTTCACTCGGTAAATAGTTGGCAATTTGAAAAGCTAGGAATTGTAGGTCTCGGGACTGGTGTTGAGTTTATAAACAGCACTATGAACATCCCGGTTTATGCAGACGTGAAAATCCCATTAACAAAAGGAAATGTCGTACCCTATTTCGGGGCATTTGGCGGGCACACATTCTCTACCCATTCTCAAGAAGAGCCTCTTTACGATATCTGGTATTCATACGCGCCCAGAACTTACAAAGGTGGGGTAATGTGGGGTGCTCAATTCGGCCTAATGAATTACTCCAAAAAGCGATTTGGGATGACCTTCTCAATCGGCTACCAACGTCATAACATGTCTACTTATTACGAAGAAGGTTTTTGGAACGGGATAGAATGGAAAACACACGAAATTCAGGAAGAGATCAAGATGCATAGAGTAAGGATTGCGTTGGGGATTGTTTTCCGTTAGAAAATTACCGCATCACCCACGCTATAGCTTTGGCGATCAGAGGAGGTGTCATCCTCTAAAGCAACAGAACTAAAAAGGGCGCTAAGACATTGGTCTTAGCGCCCTTTTTATGCGTAAGTATCATTTATCGAATAACCGTGATGTGGCCGGTCTTCACAATTTTTTCAGCTGAACAAGTCCCGTTGTAAGCTACTCGGTAAGAGTAGATTCCATCTTGCACATAGTGGGTGCTGCCTTGATAAGATCCGTCCCAAACTGCGGCTTGATCAACAGAACTAAACACCTGATCTCCCCACCGATTCCAAACCGCAAATTCGTACTCACGAACTTCCGTTCCTTTCGGAAAAAACACATCGTTTTTACCATCGTTGTTAGGAGTAAATGTGTTTGGGATATACAGGTCAGCATCGTGGTCGATATGAACCAAATGGATGTTTCCTTCTTGAAGACAACCAAGCTCATCGATGAACTGGAAACAATAGTCTCCGGGCTCGTCTGCGTAGATAAACTGCGCCGCCTCACCCTGGCACCAGTTATACTGTGAACTGCCGTCATACGGCACCTGCAAATAAGCCTGAGTTCCTTCGCAAGCTGTGATCGTATGATCCGTGTTAATCTGCGGCGATTGGTTCACAATAATCTCATCAGACCCCGTACAATTGTTTGTCGTTCCTTCTAGCGTGTACGCTCCAGGTTCAGTGACATATATCGATTGCGAGGTTTCTCCAGTTGACCATTCATAAGTCGCTCCTGGGCCAAGGCTTGCGCCGTTCAGCATTACTCCATCGTCATAATGACAAATCGTGATGTCTGGTGGCAATTCCATGTCTAGGGCTTCGATAACCTGCACATCCAAAGTCATGATCTGATCTTGATTACACGTCGGCTCACTAATGGTGAGCGTGATCGTATAATTGCCCGGTTCATCGTAGATATGATCCGGATTTTGACCTGAATAGGTTGCTCCATCACCCATGTCCCACCAATATTCCAAATCTGGGCCCTCACTCAAATCTTCGATCTGAACCGTTTTTAATTCGCAGTCATCCACTTGGCTAACTGTGAAATTTGGTGTTATCGTAGGGCCGTTAATGACTTCAACAAGGATTTCGTCAGTGCTTGTTCCTTCACAATCTCCAGTGCCTTCAACTGTGAGTAGAACAACATATTCCCCCGCATCCTCGTACGTGTGCACTACGTTGTTTCCAACTACTGGCGCCGACCCATCTCCAAAGTCCCACGTGAAAATTTGTCCAGAGCTGTTGTTGTTGAAGTTGACTTCAAACGGGGCGCAACCGCTTTCGTCCTCGTTCTCAATAACCGCTACAACTTGATCAAAAATCTGAACCTCTTGAGTGATTTCTTCATCATCCATACAACCGTTGTCAATTGCTAGAAGTGAGACAGTGTATATGCCCGGCAGCTCGTAATTATAATCTACATCGTAGCCTTCGAGGATTGTCCCGTCACCCATGTCCCAGATATAGTCTAACCACTCAACATCAGTTAGATTGTTGGTCGAAATCCCCAGCGTTTCGCAATCCGAAGTCCAAGAAAAGTCTGGAACAAAGTCGATTGGAACACTAATCTGGATGTCGAAATAGGAAGTGTCAGCCAAGTTGCAAGTCAATGAATCTGAGGCAATAAGCGACACCGTGTAGTTTCCTGGCTCTTCATAAATATGTGATGGCTCGTATTCGTCGCTATTGAACCCATCACCGAAATCCCACAAGAAAATATCGCCAGTACTGAAGTTTTCGAAGGTCACTTCAAATGGAGCACAGCCATTCACATCTGAACCAGTAATTGCAGAATTTACCCCGGATACGTCAAAGTCAATTTTGAAGACTCCAATATCCCAGCCAGTAGACTGATTAGGGGCCCAGGCATCTGCCGTGGTCGCGAAATCTCCACCAGAACAAACCGCTTGATATACAGTTCCGTTTTTGTCAAATCGGCTTGTTCCACCATCCACATGATTACTTGTGTACATAGTTCCAAACTCGAGGTCTTCTAAGTCTTCATTAAGAACCGCTAGATAAAATGCCTCGCCATTGGTTCCATCGTAAAGAGCGTCGCCAGTAAGCGGAAGTTCGTTCCCCCCCCAAGTGCTTGCGCCGTGTCCACTGATGTAGATATTGTTGCAATGGTCTACCAGAAATGCGATTGGAACAAAGTCCGTAAATCCTGCATCTCCTCCACCAGCTCCGATCTGAGTAGAGAGCATGATCTCGCTGAGATCATGATTGAATTTTGTAATGAACTGGCGGCTATCCGGCACACTGAAAACGTCACCAACGATTGGAATATCCACACCACCTTGACCGTAAACGAATACATTTTCGTCGCTATCCAAGTCCAAGAAGAATATCTGATCCGCCATCGTCGTCCCTAATAGAGTCGACGCCTCAAGGGATGTACATGATGAATTCAAGATAGCCACAAATCCATCCGCTTCTCCAGACCATTCATCGCCTCCACCGAGGAATTCTGTTTGGTAAGCTCCGACAGTTAAAGGAAAGTTGCTTGCTCCAGCCATTCCTGCGAAATAGATATCGCCCGATGCCACAACCCTCACCCCATAACCCGAGTCATTTTCACTACTACCAAGCATAGTGCACGCCTCAAGGTTGGTGAGAAGTGAATTCATTCTAAACACAACTGCATCTTGCCCTCCAGAAAGATCGGACTGGTAAGCATTCACTGATGTTGGAAAATCTTCTGAGCTTGTGAAACTAGCGATCAAAGGTCGGCTCGACTCATCGAGAATAATTTCCCCTCGGTAGGTATCACCGTAATTGATCGCGTACATATTTCGACCGTCGCTCATCGTCCCTCCGATATAGGTGGAACCAATCAGGTCAGAGCCATCAGAGCTAAAATGCGTGACCACGATATCAGCATCGCCATTGTGGTCTTCTTGGTAAGCTCCTGTTGTTGTCGGAAAATCCGTTGCAGTGGTCGAGCCGTAAACAAAAACCTCACCATAGTCGTTTGCGACCAAACTGTGTGGATAGTCGCCTTCTCCTCCTCCCAAATAAGAAGCCCAAAGCAAATCAGTGCCATCTGCCGTCAGCTTGCTAACTGCGATATCAGTACCCCAACCGCCATCATCATTGAAATTTTCATCATAAGCCCCAGTTGTCGCAGGGTATCCAACTCCAAATGAAATCGCTCCAGTATAGATAATACCAGACAGATCAAAGGTGGCCGTATGACCGTAGTTATCATCTCCGTTAGTGCCAGAAAGTGTAGCTGCGATTAGCTCTGGGTCGATAATCAACTTGTATGCTTCGTCGTACCCTTCTGGGAAATGGAATGATACATGATCTCCATTGACCACATATTCGCATGGCACCTCAACCAATTTCTCATTCTTGAGTTGATAGGAGTATGGTGCCATTTCTTTAAAATCACCAATTGCAGTATGCATAACCAGTTTTCCATCAACTACAGCAAGACCATCAAGCCCTTCGAAACGAAGGTCGATCGTACTTGGGTCCGCGCCTGGATCCAAGATAAAGTCATATTTGAAATTCGATGCGCGGTTGTAGCATCGAATGTCTATCCCAGCGTAGATATCATCGTAGGTAACTGCCTCATAAATGCCAACATTGGAAGCCCATTTAGACTGGTCATTCCCAAGAAAGTAGTTGTAATAATGTTTCGCCTTCTTGTCACCCAATACATCAGCGTCTAGAGCTCCTTCAAAGTGCATTTTCCAAGCATGACCGCGCATATTGAATGCCGCCTGTTCTTCTGGCGACCATTGTGAAAAGTCGTGCATTGAAGCTCGATCGTCTCCATGAACGAAGTGGAAGGTAAAACAATCATCTTCTAAAAAAATAGCTCCGCCTCCCATACCAATGCGGTATAAAGCGTTATCATTCCATTGACCCAGGTTTTGAACATACTCAAGCGCAGGGCGATTGTGAGCCAATGCCGATAAAGAGAGCAGCAAAGCAATGAGTGATACAAGCGTTTTGGATGTTCCCATGGCAGATATTATTGAGGGCTAGTCTAATAAAAGACGAGAAGTTATGCTATTTGGTTGTATACATGTGCGCGTGAATTGCAAGAAAAATGAACCCCTAGAAAACTCAAAATCAAAGAGTTAGAATTTTTCTCTCGCAATTTTATGGAAAGGGGAGTTCAGAAGCACCTTTTAATAAACGGCTCGGAGTTTTTCCGGGCTTAGTAATCTTAAAAACCCAGTATCATGAAAATCAAAAGAACCCTCCAAACCATCGCCGCAATCGCCACATTGCTTATTTCCGTGACTTCCCTTCAAGGCCAAGCTTATGGAGAGATTCATGGGAAGGTTTTTAACGAGAATGGAGTCCCCCTTCCTACTGCGGCGGTCCAAATTATTGCGGGTGAAAATGTATACGGTGTTATAACCGATATGGACGGGAAATACAAAATAAAGCCGCTGCCACCTGGAGTGTACACTACTAAAATTTCATTCATCACTTACCACACGAAAACAGTTTCCGATATCGTGGTAAGTCCTGACAAAATCACTTTTTTGCCAGATCTGACGATGACACCTGACACTGAAGTAATTGGTGCTGCGGAAAAAATCGTTTTCCGGGTGCCTTTGATCGATCCTGACAACACGGGCATGAAAACGATTACCGCTGAAGAAGTCGAGCATATGCCTTCTGTCAAGAATCTTGGAACATTCGTTGCAGCGACTAACTCAGAGATTTCGACCAATGCTGAGGGGACAGAACTTTACTTCCGCGGTTCACGAGCAGGCACAAGTCAGTACATTGTGGACGGAGTAAAGATTATTGGAAACGTTCCTAGAATACCACAAAGTGGGATTGGAAGCATCTCGGTATACACAGGTGGAGTTCCAGCAAAATATGGAGACGTGACTGGAGGCGTAATTGTAATCGAAACCAAAAACTATTTCGATGTCTACAACAAGAAAAAGAACTCTTAGAAGAAATGAGCTGATGGAGGGAGAATTATCTGATATTAAAAAGACCAAAGACGCGGATTGATATTCGGAAAGAAAAGATCGAAACTGAGCGATGGGGAATTGATACATAAGTATCGTCAAGATCATCGAAAGCAATGGGTGGGCGAGCTGTTTAACCGGCACGCCCATCTGGTCTTTGGTGTGTGTTTGAAATACCTTAAAAACGAGTCCGACGCCAAGGATGCCACACTCATCCTTTTTGAAAAACTCTTGGAAGAACTCAAGTCGAAAGACGTCGAGAAATTCAGCCACTGGATTTACGTAGTGACCCGCAATCACTGCCTGATGATCCTAAGAAAAAGAAGCTCTGATCAGCGAAATTTTAAGGCTATCAATGGCAACGAAGATCCTGAATCAGAAATTGCCCAAGTAAAACTTAGAGAGATAAAACTAACTCGCTTGGAAGAGGCAATGAACACGCTAAAAGATGAACAAAGACGGTGTATTCAGCACTTTTATCTCGAGAAGATGTGCTACAAACAGATCGCGGTAAAAACAGGCTTCTCGGAGAAGCAGGTCAAAAGTTTCATCCAGAATGGCAAACGCAACTTGAAGATTAAATTATTAGAACACGATGAGTTCAAAGCTTGAACATATGTTTCCCGATCGTGAACTGACAGAACAGGAGATCCGGGATTATCACGCTGGGGAAATGAGCCCAGATGAGATGAACCTTGTGGAACGAATAGCTGCCAGCAACCCGATGAGTGCAGAAGCGCTTGAAAGTTTTAGGAGTGCCAGTCATACCGAAGCGTTGACGGACATTAAGAAAACTGTGGGCCGCCGAAGCGGCTTAACTTTCGGCCCGTGGGTGAAATTTGCCGCTCTCGGAGGTGTAGCCGTAATCACGGCATTTATCGCCTTTCAAAATCAACAAGCGAATCGAGAAGAACCTCAGTTAATTGCCGATCTTCAAGAACAACCTAAAGAACGTTTAACATCACAAACATTCCATAAACAGCAGGTTACCGTTGTAAATCAGCGCTCGACTGACAGCAGTGTCTCTGTTGTAGTCAGCATCCCAAATGAACTCCAAGATTCTGAAGAGCCGTTCATGCACTACCAAGAAATCCCCGATCCTGAAGCGCTTGATCCGATCACTTTTCAACTCTTGGCCGACTATCATATAGATGATGACCCGCTGGACGTCGAACCTGAAATCGTTACGCCGGAAGTTGGTGCTCGTATATACCACATCCGCGACTACAAGCTTGTAGACTACCGTGGGTTGAGAGCGGAGTCCTTTTCCGTATTAAAACAGGATTTGACCGGCCTTCCGGCTAAGTATGCCGATGAAGGGGAGCGAGCTGACGATCTGCCTCAAATCACTGGCGTTCCCTACGTGGACTACCTCGAAGGAGCAATGGTCGAGTTTTCACAGGAGAATTTCATCTCAGCTGCAAAGCGCTTTGACAAAATTATCAAAGCCTATCCCGATGATGCCAACGCCTTGTTTTATGGTGCCATGGCTAGATACTATTCTGGAAAGGAGAAGAGAGCGATTTCACTATTCGAACGGGCGCTTTCAGGTGAGTACAACACCTTCCATGACGAAGCCGAATTCTACATGGCGCAAAGCTTGAGAGTGTCCGGTAAGAGCGATGAGGCAAAGGTAATTTTTGGGAGAATTTTTGAAGGTGGCGGGTTTTATGCGGCGCAGGCTGAGTGGTATTTAGACTAGCTGAAAAGGCGCGAGGTCGCGGCGCCATACCCTGGTTGTATATTGAGCGTCTGTTCCTAAGTCTCTCCGTGTTTAGGATTGTTGTTTAGCCATATCCAAAGCGACATCAATGATCATGTCCTCTTGGCCACCAACCATTTTACGTTTTCCTAGTTCTTCGAGAATATCCCGCGTATCGATACCGTAGCGTGCCGATGCTTTTTCAGCGTGAAGAAGGAAGCTCGAATAAACACCTGCATAACCGAGACTGAGGGTCTCGCGATCGACCTGAACTGGTCTAATTTGAATCGGTCGAATCAAATCATCAGCGGCGTCCATGAGCTTGTGCAAATCACAACCGTGATCAGCGTCCATTCGATTCAAAACAGCTATTAAAACTTCTAACGGCGCGTTGCCAGCTCCCGCACCCATACCCGCGAGTGAAGCGTCAATGCGTCTTGCGCCGTGCTGCATAGCTACAATGCTATTGGCCACACCTAAAGAAAGATTGTGGTGGCAGTGAATTCCAATCTCCGTCTTAGCATCAAGCGCGTCTCTAAATGCTTTCATCCTATCGGCTACATCATCCATTAAAAGAGCTCCCGCCGAGTCCGTAACATACACACAGTCAGCGCCATAGCTCTCCATGAGCTTCGCTTGTTCCGCAAGTTTTACTGGTGGGTTCATGTGCGCCATCATAAGAAATCCAGCGACGTCCATGCCCATGTTCTTCGCGGCATCAATGTGCTGCGCGCTAATGTCTGCTTCTGTGCAATGGGTTGCAATTCTCACGGACTGCACCCCTAAATCATGCGCCTTCTTGAGGTCATCAATTGTACCAATTCCTGGAAGAAGAAGTGTCGTGAGCTTGGCGTGATTCAGTTTTTCAGAAAGCCCCTCGAGCCAATCCCAATCCGTGTGAGCTCCAAAACCGTAATTGAAACTCGACCCGGCCAAACCATCTCCGTGGCTCACTTCGATAGCATCGACTTTAGCTTCATCTAAAGCGACGGCGATCTGCTGAATTTGTTCCTTCGAATATTGATGTCTGATAGCGTGCATGCCATCGCGAAGAGTAACGTCTTGTATATAAAGTCTCCCCATGGTTAAGCTTGTTGAAGGGTGATTGAGGCCAACTTTTCTCCTGTGGCTAAAGCCGCTGAAGTCATGATGTCAAGATTTCCCGCATAAGGCGGTAAGTAGTGTCCAGCTCCTGTCACCTCAAGGAGGACCACAGTTTTCAAACCCGATCGATGACCCACGCCTTCGATAAACACGGGCTGGTCTTCGGGAATGACTTCAAACTGAACTTCTTGATGAAGCTCATATCCTGGAACGTATTTCTGTACCTCGGCTACCATGTCCTTAATGCTCTTGCGAACTTCCTCTTCATCGGCTAAATCGCTCAACGTAAAAACCGTGTCACGCATTACCATTGGGGGTTCAGCTGGATTCAAAACTATAATCGCCTTTCCTCTGTCAGCTCCACCAACCTTCTCGATTGCTCGGGCTGTGGTCTCAGTAAACTCGTCAATGTTTGCGCGTGTCCCTGGGCCTGCTGATTTGCTCGAAATGGAAGCAACTATTTCGCCATAATACACATCAGCCACTCTCGAAACGGCCGCCACCATCGGGATGGTCGCCTGTCCACCGCAAGTGACCATGTTCACATTTCGAACATCGATATTGTCTGCGAAATTTACCGGTGGGACTAAAAAAGGACCAATCGCTGCTGGTGTCAAATCGATAACACGTTTGTTTGGAAAAGCGCTGATCTTGTCGTTGTTGTACACGTGGGCTTTTGCTGACGTGGCGTCGAAAACAATATCAACATCAGGCCATTCTGGCATTTTCAAAAGACCATCCACGCCCTCATGAGTTGTGGCTACATCCATGCGCTGAGCGCGAGCCAATCCATCGGACTCTGGGTCAATACCAACCATGACCGACATCTCGAGGGCCTCTGAAGTCCGCAAGATTTTGATCATCAAGTCGGTTCCGATATTACCCGAACCGATTATCGCGACTTTAGTTTTATTCATTTAATCCTCTTTGGAAAATTCTACTGAAACTGACCCTAGACCTTTGATGCTTGCCTCTACTCTATCTCCGGGATTCACTACTGCCATCGGCCCTAGGGCTCCCGAAAGTACGATGTCTCCGGCTAACAATGGACGGCCCACTTTGACCATCACATCTGCCAACCACTTCACAGCGTTCAAGGGATTATCCAAGCAGGCTGATCCTTGTCCAGAGCTCACCTCTTCACCATTCACAGACATCGTCATCTCGCATCCAAGAAGATCAAACCCATCAAGTTTAACCTGCTCATCTCCAAGAACATAAAAACCTGCCGAAGCATTATCGGCTATGGTGTCGGCAATGCGGATATCCCAATTTTCCACTCTCGAACATGGAATCTCGATCGAGGCTACGACATAGTCGACCGCGCTAGAGATCTCTTCGAGTGTGTGGTCGTCTTGGGTCAAATCTTCCTTGAGCACAAAAGTGATCTCTGTCTCCACCTTTGGCTGCATGACTTTTTTCCAAGAAAGTGTTTCTCCGTTTTTGACTGCCATATCAGAAAACATGATCCCGAAGTCAGGTTGGTTGACTCCCAATTGAGCTTGAACTACTTTTGCAGTAAGGCCAATTTTTCGACCAACAACTAAACCACCAGAAGCGATACGTGCTTTGGTATTGATCTCTTGGATGGCGTATGCGCTATCTAAATCAAGAGGATCGATTAAATCACGGACAGGGTTGCATGAAGCGCCAACGGCTTCGGCGTTTCTTAGTCTATCCGCAGCGGATTGGAGAGTGGATTTTGAGACCGATATCATGACGCGAATTTGGGGCTTTTTTCCCGCAGATTATTCGGGGTGCCAACCGAAAAACGATTAAAACTTGACTTGTGCTGTCACATAAATCGCACGACCATCACTCGGCAAAATACCAGGCCCAGGATAACCTGCCGCGCGCCTAGTGAAGTATTCAGCATTAGTCACATTGTTGACATTGAACTCCAGCTTTAGCCATTTTCGAGCATAAGAAGCGCTCATATCTACAACTGAATATGCAGGGATAATTCCTTCAGCTCCATTCGGAGTTTGTATAGCGTTGGTAGCATCCGAAAACTGTTTTCCTGAGGCGCTGTACAGACCCGAAAACCCAAACGCTCCAATAGTAGAATGAACCCCCGATCTCAAGGTCCATTGCGGTGCAAGTTCAACACGTTTTCCATCAAAGGCAGTTATTTCTGATGAGGTATATTTTGCATTGATAAATGAACTGTTGGCAAATACTTTCACACTGCTAATCTTCTTGCTGTTGAGCTTTTCTGACAATTCGATTTCCACAAGTGTCTCAATACCTAGGTTGCGCGCATCCGCAATATTAGTTCGATATCGCACTGGCTTTTGAATCAATATTGGATCGGGAATAGCCGTATAAAACGCTCCGATTCGATCATTGTATTTCAGCATAAACATACTCACGTCAAATCGAAAAATTCCTTTCATTCCGCGAACTCCGATATCAGCGTTAAAACCTTTTTCATCTTGAATATTCGGATCGATCACCAAACCCATATTCTGGAGCTGGATGTCAGTAAAATTGATCGCTCGGTAGTTCTGTGAGAAGTTGGCGTAGGCCTCAAGGCTCTCACCTTCCTTCCAACTAGCTCCGATTCCACCCAAAACAAAGTTTCTCTCACGCTCACGGGTGTCTGACAGAGTTACTGTTTCAACGATTTCACCTGCCCCATTTAATATTGATTCGTCGACCGTCCCCGAAGATCGGGTGACAATGTGCTCAAAGCGCAAGCCTGGTGTGATTGAGACATTCTTACTGAGCGAAATCACCTCTTGTGTAAAAGCGGCAAAATTCAAATTAGGGAAGGCATAAACAGAATAGAAGGGTGTTTGTTCATTCGTAAGCCCAAAAGAAGGGCCGCTGCCACCATCACCAAATCCTTGAAGCGCGACACTATTTCCTGAATAAATCCGGAGCCCAGCAGATAAGACAGAAACACGATCGCCATGAGTTATGCGGTGAAGAATGCGCGTTTCGTTGCCAATATTCTTGAATTGGCCATAAAGTAAATCTCGAGCCCCCAGATGATCGACCCGACCAGCGTCTCCTAGGAAGCCGAGGGCTTGTCGTGATGCTAATAGGCCGAAAGTAATATTGCTCAATTCAGTCAAATCTGAGAGGAGGTAGTTGACCTTTATTGATGCTAAATTCCAATCCACCTTAAACCAATTCCTTTCCCTAAATGACTGACGTGGATCTTGTTCGAAGTGACTGTCGATAAGCCCTCCTGGCTGATGAGCTAGATAAGACATCGTAGTAAACTCACCACCAATCGTCAATCGACTCGAAACTTCCCATGAACAATTTACATAACCTGTTTTGACGTTGTAGTCCGAATTCGGACGCCAGCCCATACCTTCTTTCAGATTGACAAAGGCGTAATATCTCACCTTCCCCAAACTACCGCCTGCGCTCACGAAAGTTGAAAGACTCGCAATCGGATTGGTAACCGAATCTTTTATTCCAAACGTTCCGACTGTTTGTCGCGCAACAACTTCAATGCCCTTCTCCTCAGATCCTTGTTTCAACTTGAAATTAAGAAGCCCGCCGAACTGAGTCCCGTATTGCAATGAAGCCGCGCCCCGCACAATTTCGATCTTCTCGACAGCTTCCAATGGAGGAGTGTAGTAGCTTTCTGGATAGCCCAAAGCATCCGCGCTGATGTCGTAGAGATTTTGACGGACATTGAAATTTGATGTCCTATCAGGGCTCAATCCTCGTGTGCCAATTCCTAGTTGAATGCCCGCCCCGTCGCTTTCCCAAACGTTGAGTCCAGCGACTTTGGCGAAAGCCTGTCTCGAGTTGTTAGTCGCCGTATTGGCCAAGCTTCTCTCTGGAGAAATAACCTCACTCTTCATGCCGCTATATATCGCTGTGCCCTCTACAGGTCGCAGAAAATCAATGTCTGTCGCCAAGTAATTGCTGGTAACCGTGGCTTCACCAAGAGATTCCTCTAATTCGGAAAGTTCGATAACTAAATCAACTGCCGAACGAACGGTGATGACTTCTGAATGGTAGTTGTAGCCTTCGGCAAATGCGAATAGCGTGTACTTTCCTGCCGGCATTCTTACTTCGAAAGATCCGTCTCCAGCAGATTCAATTTCAAGATTCGAATCACCGATGAATTTGAGTTCAACTGATGCGACAGGCTTATCGCCACACGTCGTCCAACCACGAACTGGAAACTCTTCAGTCGCGAAACTCCACATCGAAAACAAGCTCAATATGACGATTAAACTACTTCGCATCGGTGAGCCAGCTTTGGTTTGATCGTGGAAGAACCCAGTCTTTTTGGGCAAACGAGACCTCCACTTTTGTTAGATCCAATTGAGGGTCGATGAGAAGTTTTGAGCCTTCTCCATTCAGGGTAACCCAAACCTCGGCTCGTACTTCGGGGTTTGGAATTGCTCTCGCCTGATAGACTTTTTCCAAATGATGAGCGAACTCCAAAATCATGTCAGGCTGAGTGCTCAGCTGTTTGATTTGATTAGCTGTTAAATGGTCGCCTAAATCCACTTCTAGTTCGCCGGGTTGCTCGGCATCTTTAACGAAAAAAATTGCATGTCCAGCTTTCTCCATGAGCATTACTCTCCATGAAAAACGATAGCCTTCTTCGGCCCAGTGCACGTCTGAAGAATAGAGTGCTGAGCGAAATGGGAGGAGAAGTTGTAGGATCAGGAATGGAACGAGGATCCACGGAGCTATGCGAGATACTCGGGGTATCTCCTCGCTCCTAAAGCGCGCAGTATCGCGCGCCACGAAATACACCCTTCCCAACCATCGTCGATGCAAATGCGCCGAAAAGAACACGGTCGTTAGGCCGATCATAATAAAAGGAAACATGCCTATTGGGAAAAGTGCACAAGTCAAAACATGGAAGACCACGACGGCTGCAAATGCAACCCTACGAGTTGGTTTGTAGGCTAAAAAGAAAACAATCGTCAAATCGTAGATCGCCCCCCCCCACGCCATGATGTAGGCTGTTGGTTTCCAGGCTAACAACTGCCCAATCAAGGGAAAGTCAACATGCTGTGGTAGCCAAATGGTTAAGGGATTGGCTTCAAAAAGCCAGTCTGTGTTCACCTTGGCTAGACCTGCAAAAACATAGACGATCCCTACAAGCACCATAGGCATCAGCACTGCCCAACGAGGTGCTTTTTCATAGGCGACTTTCTTTCTTCTAGAATCCAGCGAGAAGTTCTCAGCAGCCGGCAGAAATATCATCGCGAAGGCTACGACGCTAATGAAATAGTAATGGTTGAGATAGTTCGCTTTATCCAGCAATTCAACATAAGTGAAGCTCAAAAAGAACACCACAATCGCCAATCGATATCGAAAGCCAAGGCACACCATCAGCGCAGAAATAGCGGTCAATGCAAAAAGCACATAGGTCCAAAACTCGCTTGGGCGTGGTAGCCATTCAAATCCAAAATAGGAGAAGAAAAACTGCGGTTCGACATACATCTCCTCGATCCAGCCATGGGCTGCAAATCGGATCGTGGCGAGAAACATGAGCGCACCAAAAATTAATCGAAAAGCCGCTAATGGCGCGATGTCGCTAGGTTGATTCAGGTATGTGCGAAGCCATTTAATCACCGTCGTTATCCTGGTATGTGATGAGCACTCCAAGCGCTGACATCATATCGACTTTCCACAAGACGACAAGCTGCTGCATTTCGACGTAGACGCTGATCGCGGTTTGTTGATCGGTTTCAACGAAAGCTGAAAGTGGATCATCCAAAAGTTCAACGGAAGTAAATACATCGTCAAATTGAGATTGAATCACGCTGTGTAGCATGCTGTTGTTGTGCGTTGCTTGAAGTGATGTAAGGTATTCCCCGAGGCTAATACCAGCCTGACCTGATTCAGTATTTCCCAGGTATAAATCTTCAAAACCAATCATACTCGCCTCGATGAACGAAACGTTACTTTGGCCTTCGAAATAAGCCTCTACGTGACCCGGAAGTGGTGTCATACTGAAGGTCGCTGCTCCCGATGGCAATCCAAGTTTTTGCATGCGTGTGTTCGTTTCAAAACTCTGATTCATAGCGTTGAGAAGGAGGCCCAAAGAGCTCCCAACCGATGTGCCTGTACTTGAGATGAACTCATCGCGATAACCGTTATGCCACGCCTCATTCACTTGATCGATTTGGGTTTGAAGAAGGTTCACAACAGCGCCCAAATAATCAAGCCGTTGTTGGGCGTCTTCACCTGCGTTAAAAGCTGCCACTGTAGATTCTGGAGTATCTTTGAAAAGCAAATAATCCAACGCGGGAAGACCCTTTGCAGCAAGATTCTCAACGGAATCAAAATCATAGATGCCGCTCATGATATTTGCTTCAACCTGCTGAGTGTCTGCAGGATATACGTTGGTGCTGGTCTGCAAAAGGATATTCGCGGCTGGCCCGAATTCAAACATTGCGCAGCGCTGCCAACTGAGCACTGAAGCCTTCCATGCAGCTTTTACTGCGGCTAAATTGGACTCAGTTGGATCGGCTATGAAAGCCTCAGTCTGCCAATTCAATCCATTCACTGCGTTCTCAAAATTCACGTACCGGGGAACGATGATGTTGTCGGCGTAATGAGTCAGCATCCCCTCGCGATCGAAGGTGTCTTGTTCTGGCTCCGAATCTGGCTCATGGCAGCACATCAAAGCAACTGCAAGACCTGAGGCCAGCGCAATTTTTGTTCTAAGTTTCATACTTATAGTTCGTCTTGGATTGCTTCGAAACCGTAGGCATCAACCAGATGATCTTTGACTGTATTAATGCCCGTGGTTGAAACCATATAAAAATCGCCGAGAGTCATAACTAGGCCTTGAACGGTTGTTGAGTTAAGTTGAGGCTCGTGGCAATAA
>Ga0206679_10000591_pt1 | contig 30242 bp, 24 predicted proteins | sample M110012015metaG_FD_155464 | JGI IMG/M metagenome (GOLD analysis project Ga0206679, IMG submission 155464) | Ammonia-oxidizing marine archaeal communities from Monterey Bay, California, United States - M1 100m 12015 | ecosystem: Environmental > Aquatic > Marine > Intertidal zone | place: USA... | reverse complement strand
GGAGATATCTCTTTGTAGCAGATATCTCTTTTTGGGAGATATCTCCGCTATATAGCGCTTCCAGGCACTTATCGGTTCCATATTGCCTCTATTTACTGCTCCACCGACTATCACTGCATCGCCTCGATCTACAGCATTATCTTAATCGTATACCCATCTCTTAAATCACCACCGTTATGATTCAGCATTCGCCTTTCGAGTAACCTAAGCCCGCGAACCATCAAGTCTCTTCCCAACCCTGATTAGTCTAGGTAAACACCTGGGTTTAATGCCAGCAAACAGCGCGCTCATAAACGATGGCATTCAAACCCGGATATAAAGCGATTTGTGTCTGTTACTCCAGTTACAACTGAACGGGCAACCTGTCCCTGCAAATATTGCTCGGCAACCCGTTGCACATCATCGCCTGTGATGGTCAGTATCTGTCGTCTCTGTGCTTCCCGCCAGCAAGCATTGCGACCATGCAGTGCCAGATGGAAAGACTGTCGAGCTTCGCCAGCTGGTGAGCCTGGTGCATCCAAAGCACTTACGATACCTAGAATAGCTTCTTCGACGGCAGCACTGCCTGCCTGACTTTGCCTTGCCCACGCAACCGCTTTATCAAATATCTCATAAGTCTTCTCCAGTTCTGGATCGCGATAAGAATAGAGCCTGAAAACGCCACTGTTGGCATCGAAATTCGCTCCACCGCCATAAGCCCCGCCCTTTTCCCTGATTTCGTTATGGAGATAATGATTACGCAAAACACTGGCCAAAACACTCAGTGCCGCACTATCCGCATCTGAACCAGGTACGGCAGCATAAGCCTGGGCGCAGAAGTTTACCTGAGTATTAGTAAGATAAGCGGTATCTGGGCTGGTGCTACCACCTGTTAACCTGATTCTTCTAGCTGACAGCTCGGCCCGATTCTCCCACTGTTGTAACAACACATCGTACAGGCTAGCCGAGCTATCAGCATCGGAGATCAGCAACGGAACTTTAGCCGAGCTCAGCAGCAATTCATGCAGTCCTTTCAATTGTCCTGCCAAGTCTGCTGAACCTGACTTTTGAAGCGCTTGATCCAGCGATTTTAAATGCGCTAGTCCGGCCAGGCCACTTAACTGATGATTCAATGCGGCCACTGGACTGAACCAGGCCGATGCAGCCAGCATGGCCAGGCTATGGCCCTGTCCTGTGACACCCATTTCCCGTCGGGCTAAAATCTGCCTGACCAGTTCCGTGATTCTATCCAACTCATCAAACCGAACCGTCTCAAGTGTTTCCTTGAGTAAATCCACCATAGGCACAGCATTACGCTGCAATGCTCTGCTACCCAAAACAAAAAAAGCACGCTGTTGATCACGATCTTCAAGGCAGTTCCTCAGCGAGCTATAAGCGCTCAGCCCCCCGGTAACGGCATGCTGAACAACCTGAGTGGCTAGATAGTCTCGTCCGCCGCTGCCTAATTCTCCTATCAACTGACCAAACAATGGTAGAACCTGCCATTGTGCGTCTTCCAGACCTCCGAGCTCCGTAACGATCTGGTGATATACCAGGCCATTACAACTGGCCCCATAGCGGGTTATAGCCTTTGAACTCAGGGGTTCCGGGTAGGTTACCGCCTCGGGAATATCAGCCAGTGTTACTCTCGGCAACACTGACAGATCTTCCTCCTGGGCCTGCCGTTCGGTCAATTGATGGCTCTGTTTGAGAATAAATTCTCGCTGACTCTCGGTCAGGCCTGCTTTAATCGCATCTAAACGCTGTCGCTCCTGATCATCCTGTTGTTGGCCTAAATTCGGATCAGCGACCATACTCAAACGAACTCTGTGCAAATTGTTCAACAACAAGTCCCTGACCAGGTTCTTAATAAATTCCGGATCCTGGATATCTCTGCGTAAATTTTCCAATGCACCATCTAAATCCAGCAAGTCCATCGGGCTTCCACGATGAACCGCCGCGGACATACAGGAAAAGACCAGTTGCAACCCATAAGGCATGCCATCTCCACCAATTTCCCGCTGGGACAGCTCTATCTGGTGCAGTACTGCCTCCAGCCTGTCTCTGGCGATACCTGATTCAGCCACCGCCTGCAACACTCCTAAGATTACTTCCTGCAAGGCTTCTGCATGTTGAGCATCACTGCCTTCAACACCACAGACAAAGCTCATCTCATGATTACTTTCTTCTAAACCGGTCAGCGGGGATACCGCTGTACTGTGCGCAAAACTTTCCAGGGCTTGCCTGAGTGGCGAGGCACTGGTATCCAATAGCGCATCGGATAACAAATTAGCCCTCAAAAGGTTCTCAAGATTGGTATTCGCGCCTAATAGCCAGGCGAAGACAATGTGTGTTTTATGTTCGGTTTGCTGACTATCCACGGCATAGTGTTCCAGCACCTCTATAGGGGCAGATAGTCTCTTCTCCGGCGGAACTTCAATGACGGTGTGACGACGCTGAAATCGGTTCAAAGCCCGCTCTTCAAAGATGGCATGCAGTGTATCGACATCGATATCACCAAAGGTCATAAACACCGCATTAGTCGGGTGATAATGGGTTTGATAGAATTCAAGCAGCTCCGGATAGGTGAGGCTGGGAATATCTGACGGATTACCGCCACTGTTATAATGATAGGTGACACTTGGAAATAAGTGCTTCTGCAGCAAATCCCACAGCACTGAAACCGGGGAGCTCATCGCTCCTTTCATTTCATTATAAACAACCCCTTTATACACTAATGGCGAATCACTGTTGCCAGGCTCTTCAAATTCAAGCCGATGACCCTCCTGGGCAAAATCAAGCGGGTCCAGGCGGCTGAAAAACACAGCATCCAAATACACATCCAACAGATTAAAAAAATCCTTTCGATTACTACTAGCAAAAGGATAGGCAGTGTAATCGCTGGTAGTAAACGCATTCATAAATGTATTCAGCGATCGGCGCAACATAAGGAAAAAAGGATCTCGAACGGGGAAACGCTCGCTGCCACACAATGCCGTATGTTCCAGAATATGGGCGACACCTGTTGAATCACTGGGCACTGTCCGAAGCGCCACCATGAAAACGTTTTCCTGATGATCCGTCGCCAGATGCAAATGCCGAGCACCAGTGGCGACATGCTCATATTCAAGCATTTCCAGATTTAAGGTTGCTATCTCTCTGCGCTGTACAAGCGTGAATACTGGCGGCGACTGCACTGAATTAGTCACCGCTGGGAGTGATCCTGCTCGAACTTAATCCAGTAGTCGGCAATACTCTGTTTCATTTCCTTGCGCAGCATCAATATCGAAAACAGGTTAGGAATCGTCATCATGGCAATAGTAATTGCTGAGATCAGCCAGATTAACGAGGTATCAGATATGGCAGCAAGGAAAAAACCCAGCACATACGTCAATCGATAAGCCGTCAGGGAGCCAGTCCCAAACAGGTAGGTCATGGCTCGATCGCCATAGTACGACCAGGCTACCGCCGTTGTGAAAGCAAACAACAACAAACCGATGGAAACTATGTAGCGACCAAACTCTCCAAAAAGACTTCTAGTGAAAGCAATTGAAGTCAAGTCAACCGAATGTACCAGGGATCGGCCCTTCAGCACTACAAGTTCCTGTACCTTGCCTTCGGAAACCGTCAACGACCCCGAGTAGGCTTGGTCTTCCAACTCAAAGCGGACATCTTCAGCGATGGATCGATTATGAATGATCGTGTATCCAGCGGTGGTTGCAAGCCCATTGGACACCTGAATTTCACCAGTAAACGGCGTGATCGTGCTTTCACCAAAATTCAGATGGGCGAATAACTGCTCACGGTTACCGGGCCTATCTTCATGCCAGGTACCGGAAATAAACTGCGTATCAAATTTCTGGAATTCCGTTTGGTGCTTTTCGTTCCAGGCCCCTGATGCCAGAATCACCAGCCCCGTCAGTGTGCAGATAATAATGGTATCGATGAACGGCTCCAGGATCGAAACCATGCCTTCGGAAATTGGCTCGTCGGCTCTAGCAGCAGCATGAGCAATAGGCGCACTGCCTTGCCCGGCCTCATTTGAGAATAGCCCCCGATTAACGCCCCGATTAAAGGCATACGCGAAACTGGCACCGAGAAAGCCACCGGCAGCTGCCGACCCAGTAAAAGCATCCCGCAGGACGCTCAAAAAGGAAGGCACCACCTGGTCCATATTCGCTGCGATTACGGCAAGCCCGCCAACAAAATAAACAACAGCCATGCTGGGAACCAGCTTTTCTGCAACCTTAACGATTCTTTTGATACCCCCTAAAATCACCATTCCAAGCAAGATGGCAAGTGTCAGTCCCGTCACCCAGGCAGGAATACCGAACGTAGAATGCATTCCAATTGCAATATTATTACTTTGCGGCATGTTCCCGCTACCGAAGCTGCTAACGACTGTAGCGACAGCAAACAATACCGCCAGCCACTTCAGGTTCAAGCCCTTTTCCATGACAAACATGGGACCGCCAACAATAAAACCACGATCATCGGTCTGTCTATATTTATGGGACAAAGATACTTCGACGAATTTGGTGGTCATGCCAAAAAATGCCGTCATCCACATCCAGAATAATGCAGCCGGCCCGCCCAGATAAATGGCCAGGGCGACCCCCCCAATATTACCTGTGCCCACCGTACCAGCGATGGCGGTACTGAGTGCCTGGAAATGAGTGACGTCACCTTTATGATCCGGTTTATCGTATCTGCCACGGACTACTCGCCAGGCGTGATTGAAGTAGCGAATCTGAGGTACTTTCAGATAAAGGGTAAAAAACACCCCGGTACCCAGCAACAAATAGGGAAAATAAAAAGCTGATCCCAGCATGCTATCCAGCCAGTTCAGCAATGCCTCAATGATTCCCATTAATTCACCCAATGCCCTACTCCGTCCTCGATTGATATCCGCACGTTATCAAATATCCATGAGGGAAACTACGGTAACACTTGATCAAGGGCTAATGGTCAACCAATCGAGTGGCCGGAACCATCATATTGGCGGGAATTCCATATTCATCTACGATGGTCTGATCCAGTAACGGAACGGGATCAAACCGAGACAGAACGAACAATACCATCGCATCTAATATGTCATCTATGGCCACCTGTGATCGGCGATAGCGCCTGCTGACCTCTTCTAGCAGCAGCATCACCGGCAAGCCTGCTCGACTGAGCAGTTTTATTCTCTGCTGCTGCCCTTGGACAGACTGCTTTCTGAATGTCAGAGGACTACCGTTTAAGATGCAAAAGACCAATTCAGGGTGAGCTTCATAAAAATCAAGCTTCGAACCTCCACCTCTTATGAACTGGTCAAGCTGTTTGATTTTGCTACACAAGTTCCAGGTCTGCTTGGACAATTTCACACCCTGGACTAACAAATTTGCCGCGCAGCTTGCCTGGTAGGATTCAGCATAGACTGCGCTTCGACTCGGCACCGAAAACACACAACAAGCTCTCCGACCCAATAACGACCTGGCTTTTTTTTCGACAGGTCGTTTTTCTGATTCTGGTAGGCCTATCGGCATATCGATGAAAATCCGGCTATCGGGCAAAGCACTGGCTAGATCGCTGACCCCTGCATACAGACAGATCTGAATCTGATTGTCCCGCTGGTAACAGGCGAGCCAACCCGCTCGACAACCATCCACACCGACTATTCGTTCAACCACGCCTGGATCTACCCTTCCGCGCTAGCGACGGGCTCTCTCATGGTCACAAATTCTTCAGCAGCCGTTGGATGAATACCCACTGTGCTATCAAAGACGGCCTTGGTCACCCCGGCTTTGATCGCTATGGCCATGCCCTGGATGATCTCGCCGGCATCGGCTCCCACCATATGGACGCCAACAACAATGTCTGACTCATTATCGACTATCAACTTCATCAAAGACTGTTCACTGCTGCCGCTCAGGGTATGTTTCAGCGGTCTGAATTTAGAGAGGTAGATTTTCACATCAGAAAATTTTGATCTGGCTTCGGCTTCAGTTAATCCAACCGTACCTATATTCGGCTGGCAGAAAACGGCAGTGGCAATATCCTCGTAATCCATTTTACTGTCTACACCACCGAATTGGCTGCTGGCAAAACACATGGCCTCCTTAATCGCAACCGGGGTCAATTGAACCCTGTCGGTGACGTCTCCCAAGGCGAATATATTGGCTTCACTGGTTCGAAAGTAATCATCAATGATAACCGCGCCATTGCCCCGCAGAGCCACATTAACATTCTCCAGGCCGAGGTCCGCTACCGCTGGTCGCCTGCCTGTTGCCGCCAGTATTAAATCGGTCTCTACCTGCTTGCCATCCTCGTAAGTGGCCACAAAAGTAGCGTCCAACTGCTGACTAACAGATGCGACACAGGACTGAAAGTGCAACTTGATATTCTTTTTTTCCAGTTCATCCCGAACCATGCACCTGACATCATCATCGAAATGCCGCAAAAATAATTCTCCGCGGTAGGCCAAGGTTGTCTCAACTCCTAGCCCTGCAAAAATTCCAGCGAACTCAACCGCGATATAACCGCCACCCAAGATGAGGATCCTGCGTGGTAGTGATTTCAGGTAAAAAGCATCTTCAGAAGTAATCAGGTGTTCCTTGCCGGGTATATCCTGCACTGTTGGCCTGCCGCCAGTCGCGATCAATATTTTATCAGCAGAAACCAGTTGATCTCCCACTTGAATTCGATGCGCATCTATCAGCCTGGCACGGCCTTCAAAGTGAGTCACCCCTGACTGATCCAGCATGCCTTTATAAATCTGGTTCAGCCGGTTTATTTCCCTATCTTTATTTTCGACCAGTCTCGGCCAGTTAAACTCGGCTGAGCCCAGTTCCCAACCGTAACCACCTGCCTCATTGTGATCTTCATGATAGTGCGAGGCATAAACAAACAGCTTCTTTGGTATGCAGCCGACATTAACACAGGTTCCTCCCATATATTTTTCCTCAGCCGTGGCAACCCGAGCCCCGTACTGGGCGCACATACGGGCAGCCCTTATGCCACCGGACCCTACGCCAATTACAAAAAGATCAAAATCTGCCATATACCATCCTTAATGAGACATTTACCTAGACGGGCTGTAAGTCTGATAGGATACACCAACCATCTCGCTAACAATATCGCCAACCAAACGATGAGGGATAGAGGATTACTTGGAGTTTCTTCTTAAGCCATTTGAGCCCTGCTATTGGATTGATCACTTTGCCGTGGAGCTTGCTCTCGAACAGCCTGATCAATTGACATTCCAGGTCACCATGACAGGAGATCCGGCTTTTCTGAACCAGCTTCCGCAAGCACGGATCGGCCACCGGGTTTATGCTTTATGGGAACAAACCTGCTTTGAGCTGTTTATCGGCAAAGCCAACTGCAAGCACTACCTGGAATGGAACCTGGCGGCAACTGGCGACTGGAATTGCTTCTCATTCGAGGATGAAAGAATCGGTATGCATACCAGTCACCTCCTAAACCTCCTTGGCGTCTCTTCAATCTGCAATTCCAGAGCATTTTGCATCAACAGTCGAATCCAGTTAGCGTATGAGGCAGCGAGCCCTTGGCTGGGTACGATCGGCATCGCAGCGGTCACTAAACATGCTAACGAAACCGCCTATTTTGCCCTGGCTCACGGACGTAGCCCTGACTTCCACGACCGTCGCTATCACCTGCCGATAGAACTATCATGAATTTCCAATTTGGCATCGATCAACTCCTGAAGGACACACAGCGACTGACCCGGTTGAAAAAGGCTTCAGTCGGATTGGTGGCTCACCCGGCTTCGGTAACATCAGCCTTGCAACCAAGCGCCGATGTGCTTATAGAAGCTGGAGTCAACCTGATTCGCCTCTATGGCCCGCAACATGGAATGCGCGGTGAAAAGCAGGACAATATGATTGAATCCGCCGACTATACCGACCCAATACACCAGATTCCCGTATCCAGCCTGTACGGCGAACATCGAAGGCCAACCACTGACATGCTTGCCGGTATCGATATAATCCTGTTTGATCTTCAGGATATCGGCTGTCGAATCTACACCTACATCACCACCTTGCGATACTTCCTGGAAGCCTGCGGCGAAGCCCATATTGAAATCTGGGTTCTTGACAGACCTAACCCGGCAGGACGCCCAATTGATGGCCTGCTCCTGCACCCAGGCCAGGAAAGTTTTGTTGGTGCCGATAACCTGCCTTGCAGACACGGCCTAACCACTGGAGAATTGGCATTGTGGTTCAACAGCCGTATCCCTCATAAAGCTGACTTATCCGTCATTACCATGCAAGCCTACGATATCAGCGAAAGTCCAGGTTACGGCTGGCCTGCTCACAGCCAGCCATGGGTCAACCCGAGTCCTAACGCCAGCAGCCTTAATATGGCCAGGTGTTTCCCAGGGACCGTCCTTATCGAAGGCACCCAGCTATCTGAAGGTCGCGGCACAACTACCCCCCTGGAACTCATTGGTGCTCCCGGTTTCCCAAGCACAGATATCCTTGAACTACTGTCAATCAAAGCACCTGATCTAACTCATGGCATCATCTTAAGGTCCTGTCACTTCGAACCTGCATTCCACAAGCATAGCGCAAGCATCTGCGCTGGTTTACAACTACACACGGAGCTACCTAGCTATAGCCCAGACGACTTCTATCCCTATACCCTGGTCGCTACCCTCCTGAAACTACTTCGAGAACTGCTGCCTGAATATCCACTATGGCGTTTGCACGACTACGAATATGAACTTGATCGAACACCGATAGATGTCATCAATGGTGGCCCTTGGCTTAGAGAATGGGTAGATGATCCAGTTCGGGACCTGCCCGAACTATTCGAAGCTCTGGCGACGGTCAGACACAGCTGGAACCGAGAAAGAGCGTCCTACCTGCTCTACTGAATTATCCGCTAAGCATGCCCGCCTGTTTTGCGACAAAGTTTGAGCCAACCATCTGCACAATGAACCTCTTATTTAGGGGGGCTTCAAGAGCGCCTCAAAATGGCCTGCTGCCCATATGAAAGCCTAAAAAACCCAAGGATTATTACAACGATCAAACACTTGAACCTACTCGCCATGCTAAACTGCGTTTTTTTTACAGAGATCGATCATGACCAATGCATATAAGATTGCCGTTCTGGCAGGAGACGCCATAGGCCCAGAAATTATGACGCAGGCCGTACGGGTTTTCAGCTTACTAAACCAGCATCGAGATCTTGCCTTTGAACTGCTGCCGGCACCCTTCGGTGCTAGTGCCTACTTCAGTCATGGAAAGTCATTCCCGGAAGAAACCAAAGCCCTCTGCGATAGTGCAGATGCCATTCTGAAAGGCCCGGTAGGCCTGAGCTATGAGGAATCAAAAAAAATACCCGTCGAAGAGCAGGCAGAAAGAGGCGCAATACTACCTCTAAGAGCCCGTTACGAAACCTTTGCCAACTTTCGCCCAATCCATTTAAGCAAAGATATGATTCAGTTTTCACCACTGAAAGCCAGCGTTATTCCGGATGGCGTCGATATTTTACTGATCAGGGAATTGGTGGGAGGCCTCTACTTCGGTAAAAAAGACAAGGGCATTAATGCAGAGGGAAAACGCTATGTCCACGAAACCCTGGAATATACAGAAGACCAGATCAGACAGGTAGTCAGGGTCGGGTTCGAACAGGCAAAGAAACGCAAACACCGCTTGCACAACATCCACAAAAGCAATGTGCTCATGTCCAGCGTCTTATGGAATGAAGTACTCGAGGAGGTCCATACAGAATATCCCGAGGTCGAGGTTATTCACTTGTTGGTTGATGCTGCAGCAACGGCGCTTTGCCTGAACCCAGGACAATTTGATGTCATGGTAATGGAAAATATGTTTGGAGATATTCTTTCCGACCAGGCAGGTGGTATTCTTGGTTCTCTTGGACTGATGCCCTCAGCCTGTATAGGCCCTGATAAAGCCTACTACGAGCCATCACATGGTTCTGCACCGGATATTGCAGGAAAAAACATAGCAAACCCCTACTCCATGATCGGCTCTGTTGCGATGATGCTGGAAATGAGTTTCGGCCTGAACCAGGAAGCTTCTTACGTCTGGTCAGCGATGAAAGCTGTATTTGAAGCCGGTTATACAACGGCTGATCTTGATTCAGGTATGGAGGGTTCTTCCCCGGTATCTACAACGCAGTTTGGTGACCTGGTGATGGAGCATCTTGAAATGCTGTTAACCGAGGCCTGAGGCAACGACGACTGCTCAGCCGTCTACCAGCATTCAAGGCGGGTCCTGACCTGCTGGTTAAGCGCTAAAGCTGGACACAGTCTGGTAAATACTGCTGAGCATGACCAGTACCGCTAGCCAGCCCCAACCTATAAATAACCAGTTTATGACTGGCTGTTCAAACAAGTCACCGAGGATATTGACCAGACTATCTACAAAAATAAATTTCAGTACTGCTTTCATATACTTGGTTCCTATTGTTGTCGCCGGCGATTTTACAGATTATCTGCGCTATTTACACCCCAAGACCGTCTTAATCGCTCAAGGTAGCCTTAATCGCTGCTCATAAGTTTTGAAGCCTTCTATAATCTGGGAAAGTTCCTCATAGAGCTCAGTCATGACGATATCTTCCTTGAATTGCACTCGCTTCGAAAACAAGGTGACAGGAAAGACATAGTTCTCTGTGTCTTTCCACTGCAACGCCTTGTTGGCACCATATTCATCCTCATAAGAGACCCACTGGAGCTGATGTTGCTTCACCAGGATATCACCAAAAACCACCCCTAGGGCCTGCCAAGATCGTATATCACTCTGGGAAATCACATTTCTATCGATGAGTGATTGCAAAATCTTGAGATCAGACTCTGTCTGGCTGAGCTTGAGAATCCCAAGCCGCCGCGCCATAAGATCCTTCACTAGTTGTCGCTGCGAGGATAAAATATACTCCTGGCCCAGGTTTAAGGGTGTCACTGTTGCAGGCTCTTCTTCCTCGACTTCGAACTCGTATCCTGCAAGCTCCTCTGGCGTCAGCGTTAACACCTCGGGCTCATCGACAGCGGCAATGACCAAACTAGGTAAGCACAGAACCCAAAAACTGATTATGATACGTCTCATCATAGGCATAAACCTCTTGATTACAGCCATCGTTTCTATACAAGGATAGAGCCAGTGCAAACCCCGGATATCCAGGCCATTCACGCAGCCAAATTCTCTGGTGTTATAGCCCTGGCAGGCGGTGGTTCACAAGCCCTGGCTGATCTACTCAAACACCCTGGTGCATCATCTACTATCCTTGAAGCTATTGTACCTTACAGTCACCAGGCCATGGTGAACTATTTGGGGTCTACTCCCGTACAGGTCTGCAGCGCGCTGACCGCCAGACAAATGGCAATGCAAGCCTTTCAGCATGCCCGCACGCTATCCTCTGATGCAGCCGATAACCTGTTTGGACTTGGCTTGACAGCAGCTTTAGCAACCCAACCCGCTCGAAAGGGACCAGACCGCTGCCACATAGCGCTGCAAACCCTCACCGAAACTCTGGAACTAGCCATCGACTTCACACTACCTGCATCTGAGCTGTTAAGACAGCAGCAAGAGCATATTTGCGGTGAACAGGTCATTTCCATGCTGGGGCGCTTACTCGACCCTAACGCGCCTATCGACGCCCTCCAGGAATCCAGGAGTGAATATCAGACTTCTTTCAGCTGCACAGCAGGGCTGTCTGAATGGCAATCAATTTTGACGGATAAAATAAGCTGCAGCACACAGATTGAGCCACCTGGCCTAATATTTCCTGGCGCCTTCAATCCGGTTCACAAAGGCCATCTGGAAATGAAACAACTAGCCGAAAAAATGACCGGGTTAAGTGCAAGTTTTGAGATTTCAGTGGCCAATGTTGATAAACCACCGCTCGATTACCGTGAGATGGCAAACCGCTCTGCAAGCCTGAATACGCTCGGTAATCTCATCTTTACCTGTGCCGCTACTTTTACAGAGAAAGCCGCTATTTTCCCTGGAGCAACTTTTATCGTCGGTGCCGACACCATCAAACGCATCGCCAGCATTACCTATTACCAACTCGATAGCCAACGCCGAGACCGAGCTATCCTTGAGATGGTGCAGTTGGGCGTCCGTTTTATTGTGTTTGGTCGATCCGCCGATGGACGCTTCGTCACGCTTGACGACCTGAACCTGCCAGCTGATTTAAAGAGTATCTGCGCGCAGGTTCCCGAATCCAGTTTTCGAGAGGATATTAGTTCAACTCTGTTGCGGCTGGATCAAAGCACCTCCACCAACCCTTGATACCAGGGTATAACAGCCTGGTTTGCCAGCGCATCTCTGCTGCATTGCTTAGTCCAGGTCAGCCAGATGTTCGCTGATGCTTGCCCATTGATGAGCCAGGTGGCATCAGCATTTACAGATTCATTTTCGAACGTATTTCAGCCACAATCTCGACCGGTGTGCCACTGACGTCAACAGGCAAGGCAGCACTACACTGTTCCAGTATCTCGTACTGACTGGCAAGAAGCTCGATGGGCATATAATGGGCCCGCCTGGAAGCAAGCCGCTCAGCAATGAGCATCTTATCCCCGGTCAAATGGATGTAAACGGTACTGCAGGCGGCTACCTGCGAGTCAAGCAGCTCTCGATAGCTTTGCTTTAAGGCAGAACAAGCCAGCACTGCGCCGCTATGCTCACTCGCCCAGCGACTGATTTTAGTGGCCAATCGTTCAAGCCAGGGCCAGCGGTCCGCGTCTGTCAGGGCAGCGCCAGCTGACATTTTCTGCTTATTGGCAGGCGTGTGAAAATCGTCGGCATCATAAAAATGCCAACCTAACTCATTAGCCAGGACTCTTCCGATAGTCGTTTTGCCACTACCGCTGACTCCCATGAGGATAATGACCATTTTTTTTCCAATAATGCCGCGGTATTGATCACGCCAAATTACATTCTTAAAACGGGCTTCCTGGCGCTGTTTTAGCGCCAGAACGTGGGCCCTTTAAACGTTTTATTTTCTAATACTGCAGTTCGCTCAGGTTTTCATATAGTTTCAGGGCTTGCGGATTAGCCAGGGCATCAGTATTGACCACCGGCTCTCCGTGCACCACTTTGCGCACGGCAAGCTCAACAATCTTACCACTGATGGTTCTGGGGATTTCTGCTACTGCAATAATTTTAGCGGGAACATGACGTGGTGTCGTTTCACGCCTGATGACCTGCCGAATTTCCTGTTGTAGTTCCGGTGACAAAGATAAACCCTCTCGTAATACAACAAATAACACAACCCGCACGTCGTTCTGCCAATTCTGGCCAATACAGATACTATCAAGAACGGATTCAAACCTTTCCACCTGGCGATAAATCTCCGCCGTTCCAATGCGCACACCCTGGGGATTCAGCACTGCATCAGAACGCCCGTGGATAATCATACCCTGGTGCTCGGTCACTTCACCATAATCACCATGAGCCCAGACCCCAGCAAAGGATTCAAAATAGGCAGCATGGTATTTCTCCCCGTCGGGATCATTCCAGAAATAGATGGGCGCACTCGGAAATGGCATTGTACAGACCAGTTCCCCTTTTGTTTGCTCAACAGCATCAGCATTTTCATCCCAGATTTCCACCGCCATCCCCAGACCTGGGCATTGGATTTCTCCCGGCCACACAGGCAAGCAGGGATTACCGAGTACAAAACACGATATAATATCAGTTCCCCCGGAAATGGAAGAAAGACACAGGTCAGTCTTTATATCTCGATAAACGTACTCATAGCTTTCGTGTGAAAGAGGCGAACCCGTCGACAGCAGGGTTCTCAAATTTTCAAGATTATGGGTCTCCCGGGGGACTACATAGGATTTTTCGAGCGAGGCTATATATTTAGCACTGGCACCAAAAATGCTGATCTGTTCCTGTTCCGCCATATCCATCAACGACCTGGGTTCTGGGTAGAAAGGTGAGCCATCGTAGAGTAGCAGGGTCGCCTCCGATGCCAGTCCAGCGACCAGCCAGTTCCACATCATCCATCCGCAAGTGGTGAAATAAAACAATACATCACCAGTCCGAACGTCAACATGGAGTTGCTGCTCTTTGAGTTGTTGCAGCAAGGTTCCGCCAGCGCCATGGACAATGCATTTAGGCACGCCCGTGGTTCCCGATGAATACATGATATAGAGGGGATGATCGAAAGGCAGTTGTTCAAAAACCAGTTCGGGTTCCTCCTGGCCGGCAATTAACTCGTTAAAAGCAACCGACCCCGGCACAGCTTGAAGGTCGGTCTCACCGGTAACCTCAACTAGAACAACCAACTCGATCCCGGAAATTCTCTCGGTTATCTGTCGGACTGTTGGCAGGCTAGTATGAACCTGACCGTTATAAAAATAGCCATCTGAGCAAAAAAGAACCTTCGGCTGAATCTGCCCGAATCGATCCATAACACCATCAATACCAAAATCTGGAGAACAGGATGACCAGATAGCGCCAATACTGGTTGCAGCCAGCATCGCCACTACCGTTTCAGCAACATTAGGCATGAAGCCAGCGACACGATCGCCCTCCACTATACCGACCCGCCTGAGTGCTGCTGACACACGGGCAACCTGCAGATACAGCTGAGAATAGCTCAGGATACGACGCTGGCCATTCTCAAGCCGACTAATCAGGGCGGTTTTTTCGCTCCTGTGTCGCAACAGGTTTTCTGCAAAGTTCAGCCGCGCACCTTCAAACCAGGTGGTTTCCTGAAACCGGTCTGCCCTCACCAAAACTTGTTTACCGGGCGAGGAATGCAGCACAGCCGTGAACTGCCAGAGCTTCGACCAGAAAAGCGCCGGGTTCTGCACCGACCACTGGTGGAGCTGTTGGTAATTTTCCAGCTCCAGACCTGTTTCGGCTCTCACCTCCTGCGTAAACCGATATAATTGAGTCGATTTGATCTGTTCAAGACTGGGCTGCCACAGCGGTTTATTCATTTAATGTACCCATAGGAGCAGGACTCTCGTCAACGCGGATCAAACCGTCCGGAAAAATGACTCGTATTACCTTCAAGATAAACACTATGCCGGCCTTAAGCCGAACTAACCGAGAATTTGGTTTTGCAAGCGTCATGGTCTCACTTCTTGATTAGCCTGTCGCAGGACACCCAGACCTAAATAGGCCAGGACAATGGAAAGGAGAGGATTCACTAACGCCAACAAAACAAATGGAGCATATTCCCAAGCCGTTACCCCAAGAATGGAGTAATAGAATGCAGCTGACGGCGACCAGGGAACCAGGGAAGTCGTCAGGGTACCGCCCTCCTCGACGCAGCGAGACAATAACCGGCTCTGCAGACCCTGCTGCTGATATTTTTCCTTGAATACCTGGCACCCCATAATAATTGACAGGTAAGAGTCTCCCAGGGTCATGTTACCGACAAAACAGGCAACAATCGTGGTTGTCATCAAGGTCGCGGCAGCCTGAATTCGACTCAAGATACCGCGCAGCAATACAGTCAGGAAATCAAAGGCATGCATGAGCCCACCCAGGGCAAAGGCCAGTAGCGATAGCGAAAGCGTCCACATCATGCTCTGGATGCCGCCTTTGTTCAGCAGGGTATCAATATTTTCCTGACCACTACTGATTATATAGCCACCCTGCAGACTGGCCATCAGGTCACTGAAATCACGCCCTTGCAGGATCATTGCCAGGATTGCCGCGACAACAATACTGGCGACCATGCAAGGTTCCGGCGCAACCCCCCTGATACTTAGGGTCAGCAGCACTAGCAGTGGCACAAATGTCCAGGGGGAAATCGCAAAGATCTCCGACAAACCTCCTTTAAACAGGCTGATTTCCGCTGCAGACAATTGCCCTTGGCCATACTCTAAGCCTGCCCAGGTGAATAGCGCCATACAGATCAGGTAACTAGGCACGGTGGTATACAGCATGGCCCTGATGTGTCCATACAAATCCGCACCTGCACAAGTGGCTGCCAGATTAGTTGTGTCGGATACCGGTGACATCTTGTCACCGAAAATTGCCCCGGAAATGACCATGCCCGCAATCAGAGGCAGGGGTATTTGCAGCGCCGAACCTATCCCCATCAGAATGAGACCGACCGTGCCCACGGTCCCCCAGGAGGTCCCTGTCGCGACTGACATAAAGCTGCACAGCAGCAACCCAGCAGGCAGAAATAACGCAGGATGAACCATATCAAAAGCATAATAGACGATGGATGCTATGGTGCCGCTTTCAATAAAAGCGGCCACCAGGACACCGATTAATATGAAAATATAAATGATACTCATGCCCCGTTCCAGGCCCGAGGTCATCGCTGCCTTAATGGTGGCAAAATCCGCCCCAAGCACATACGCGTTGCAGCACACCCATAGCACGCAGACAAACAGTAAACTGTGACTGTTTATCTGCAGAAACTGGAAACCAGCCGCAAGAATAATCATCACCCCAGAAAAACAAACCAGAGCGTGACTAAAACTTGGTGCCCGTGTTGGCCCTGTCCCTGTCCCTGTCCCTGTCCCTGCCCCTGAATCGGTCACGGCTGCCTATCTCCCTTTGACTGTTCTTGGTTCAGCATCTTGTCCAGCAAACGCCTGAGCCTGGCACTGCCAGAATCAATCTGCAGATGAATCAACTCAGAACGACTGTTTTTGATACCGCTATGCACCGCCTCAAGCACTTGCACATCTTCACTGAAGGCAGTTATGAAATCCTCGGTCAGGCTGCTGCTGACTGTCTTATCCTGAGCATCAAAATTGCGTACCTGAAACCAGTAATAGCGACAGCTATCTGTGCTGACCGGAGTCAAGAAATTATAAGAATCAAGCAGGAATGAATCCGGGTGAAGGTTACCCTCGGGCGCACCACTGCCTGCCGGGGCGATCACATCTTTAATCACAGCAGAAGAGGGAAGACGAACTTCATAATGCTGCAGCCGGTCGGCTTTACCGGAGAACTTGATGTACGGCTGAAAAAAAGGCGCAAGCTCGGCATTTAGTATCCACCGGCTGACGATCACGGAGTTACCCTCCTGCCGTGTTTTTACTGGAATACCCACAGTGTCTTCATTACCGAGAGACGATTTATGAACATAACTGACATGTGATGGATCCACCAGGTTATCGGTCATATACCGGTAATCACAGTCGATTGACATGGCTGGACCGCGATTAATTCCCCAATTGGGGTCCGTATAGTGCGGAATATCAATAATATCGCCGGCATCTTCAGTACCTGCTTCGCCCATCCAGACCCATAGCAGGTTCCATCGTTCAACCACCGGGTAGCTTTTCACCCTGGCATCGGCTGAAATTTTGTCTTGCCCAGGGATTTTTACGCATTGGCCACTGCAGTCAAACTCCAGGCCATGGTAGCCACATTGAATCAAATCACCTTTCAGTGTCCCCATTGACAAGGGTAATTTTCGGTGCGGGCAGGCATCCTCAAGCGCCACTGCTGACCCATCCTGTTTACGATAAAGTACCAAGGGCTCATCAAGCACGGTCCTGTGCGCTAATGCTCGTTCAACCTCGCTCGCCCAAGCGGCTATATACCAGGCATTGTATAAAAACATAACGTCCTTGAATTACCTTATTGTTGGGTCGACCCCATGGCCCGCCACCGTGCTTCATTAATCCCGGTCAACAGTCCCGGTCAACAGTCCCGGTCAACATCGTGTTTTGGTCTAGGCTCCCGATTGTTGCCCTGTTGAAAGCCACAACAAAAACGCCCGCTTTACCGAACCTGTAACAACGATGTTAGAACTGCTAAACCGATAACAACGCCAGGCATCCCATTGAACGCATAAAATCTGCGCCAGCCCACCCAAGCTGAAGGCCTATATTGATCCAGTTCAACCATTGACTGACACTCACCCGGAGCAGCCTGCCTTAGCGCTCTATCATAACATTGAAATACCGATCCAACAGGTAATACAGGCGACCCACTGGCAGACTCAGAAAATCGGTCACATCATCAAGCCAGCGCTTTTATCGGAATTGGCAAAGCCTACCTACCTGAGAAACAAACTAAAACCAGCCAGGTCGACAGGCCTAAAGCGATACTGTCCAGCATCCAAGAACGCGGGGTGTACCGTTTGCCTTGTTGTGGTAATTTAACCTTGTTTGTTTCATTTTGTCTGACAGGTAAACCAATGGACCCGATTCATATTGAGGTTTTCAGCGACTACATCTGACCCTGGTGTTACCTCAGTACCGTGAGTATTGAACGCCTGCAAACCGAACTTGCGATCTCAACCAGTTGGATCCATTTTCCGCTTCACCCAGAAATCGCCGACGAAGGCATGCCCGTCAAGGACCTGTTTCCTAATCGCGACCCTGAAGACATGAAGGCCATGGGCAACCAGATGCGCGCACTGATGGAAGAAGCCGGCCTGCCCTATGGTAAAAGGGAAATGACTTATAATAGCAGGCTGGCCCAGGAACTCGGATCCTGGGCGGATACCCAGGAGGGGGGTGGCGCTATTCATGATCGATTATTTAGAGCCTACTTCGTCGACAACGTAAACATCGGTGACAAAGGTATCCTGCTGGAAATAACCAAAGACTCTGGGCTGGATGCAGACCAGGCGCGCGATGTTCTGGATCATCGACTGTTCAGTCAACAGGTTACCATGGATTGGCAGCGAGCCTGGGAAAATGGCATTACCGGCGTACCCACTTTTACCAGCCAGGAACTCTATGTCGTAGGTAACCAGCCTTATGAAGTGCTATTACGGTTTATCAATCATCTGCGTGATCTTAACGCTGAAAAGTAAACCTGCCGACGACCCGTAGAGATATACACCTTGTTACACAATTGTTATGTTATGTTATGTTGTGCTATTCCCCTACATAACAAAGGATCGCCTCAATGACTTACGCCCAGCACCGCCGGATTATAGATGCCGATAGTCATCTCATCGAACTCGACGATTTCCTCAGCAATGCTGCTACAAGTGAACATATCGACAAGATCCAACCCATGTCCGCACAGACCGAGCTACCTACTAGTCAGGCAGGCCTGGATCGAGGTAGAGAACTGTTCGAAAAGCGTCAGGCCAGCCCAGAAACCATGGCAAAATTTGAAGCAGCCCTGCTCGACAACCGCAAGAGTGGCTGGAATCGGATCGGTGCCTTTGACCCACAGGAGCGGACTCGGGCTTTGGACCTGTTTGGTTTTGAAATACAGTGGGTTCTACCCACATTTGCTTTTCACCAGGTCGCCCATGTTGGCCAGCCCGATCTGCTTGAAGCCGGGGCCTACACGCTTAACAAAGCCATGGGCGAGTTCTGTCGCCATGACCCGCGCCTCAAGGCCATTGGCTATGTTCCGCTGAGCCTCGGTCCCGCCAGGGCGCTAGCCATAGCCCAACAGGGTTTTAAAGACGGTTGCTACAGTTTCATGGTGGATACCAATGAACCCGACCATCGAGCTCAGTCGTTTACCCATCCAGATTTCGATATCGTCTGGGCCGCATTCAGTGATGCCAATGTGCCCGTTGTCTGCCACGTTGCCGTCAATGGGCATTATCGGGCGGTGTCGCCAAGCTTCAGGAATAACGGTAAGAGCAGCCTGGAATTGGGAGGTGATGCGCCGGCAGGCGAACTAGGCCTGATGACCATTGGCAACAGTGTCCAGATTTTCCTCGCGGCGCTTATCTTTGACGGTGTATTTGAAAGGCACCCCAAGCTCAAATGTATTTCTATGGAACATGCCGGTTCCTGGCTACCCAGTTGGCTGAAATCTCTGGATTACACCGCGGGCCTGTTCAAGCGACAGCGAAAATTCAATGAGTTGCCCTCCGATACTGCAAGGCAACGTATTAAGGTGTCTCCCTTTGCCGGCGAACCAGTGGGTTGGATCATCGACAATGTTGGGCCCGAGATGTTGGTGTTTGCCTCTGATTACCCCCATCCAGAGGGGACTGCGGACCCCATCGGCAAGTTCGAAGCCAGCATGGGCGAGTGTGACACTAACACCATGGATGCGTTCTACTATGGCAATATGGCTGATCTCATGGGACTTGCGGAACGTTAGCCTAAAGCGATCATTAGACTCCCAGGACTTCCCATGCCTATCTAGCTATAATCGGACCAGGCCGCGGGCGCCTGCCTTTTGGCGGTCGGACTTTAGGCTAATCGCTTTTGCTACCACCCTGAGAATAACAATCATCTCAGGCCATTGAGGCGACTGCACGCGCTGCCATCACGCTACACAGGTGGGCTCGGTATGCCGCACTGGCGTGGATATCCGCATTCATGTCATCTTCAGAAATCTTGATACCAGCGAGGGCTTCAACGCTGAAATCACGGCCGAGAGCCTCCTCCATTGCCGTCGCCCGGAACACACTGGCGGCGGCTCCAGTAATGGCAACGCGAACGCCCGTGGCCGTTTTAGCCACCAAAACGCCCACAGTGGCATATCGAGAAGCCGGATTAGGAAATTTCACATACGCTGCTGAACCCGTTGTTGGGAAACGAATACCCGTAATCAGTTCATCATCGCCCAGCGCCGTTTCGAACATGCCTTCAAAGAAATCGTCACTACTGATCTCTCGTCGGTCAGTTATAATTGTGGCCCCCAGGCCTAACACGGCTGCAGGGTAGTCTGCTGCAGGATCGCTGTTAGCAACGGAACCGCCCATTGTCCCACGATTTCGTACCTGTCGGTCACCGATCCCGGCAGCCAAAGAAGCCAACACAGGTACAACATCAGCGACCACTGCCGATTCTGCAACCTGACTGTGGGTAACCGCTGCACCAATCAAGACATTCTCATCGATCTGCTGAATGTCACCCAGCAAGCCGATACCAGAAAGGTCGATGAGATCCGAAGGCGCCCGCAGCCTTTGTTTCATAGTCGGTATCAGGGTATGTCCACCCGCAAGGTACATGGCATCCTCAGATGCATTGAACAAGGCAACCGCATCTGCTACAGCATTGGGTTTATGATAATTAAAATCGTACATAGGACCTCCTTAATTAGCTGCAGTTGTACTGTGAATGGCCTGCCAGACTTTTTCAGACGTAGCTGGCATATCCATATCCGTCTGTCCCAATGCATTGAGTACTGCGTTCATCACCGCGGGTGGTGAACCAATAGCACCCGCCTCACCACAGCCCTTGGCACCCACTGGGTTGTGTGTACAGGGTGTACAGGTCATACCGACATCGAAAGAAGGCACATCATCGGCACGCGGCATACAATAGTCCATATAAGAGCCTGTCACCAGTTGCCCCTCGTCATCATAAACACAGTTCTCCAGCAGGGCCTGGCCGATGCCCTGAACCAAGCCACCGTGAACCTGACCTTCCACAATCATCGGGTTGATTAAGGTTCCAAAATCATCCACTGCAGTAAATTTAGTGATTTCCGTGACACCCGTTTCTGGGTCTATTTCCACTTCACAAATATGCGTCCCTGCCGGATAAGTGAAATTAACAGGATCGTAAAACGCTTTTTCAGTCAGTCCCGGTTCTAATTCATCGATTGGATAATCGTGGTTTACGTAAGCTGCAAAAGCGATCTCCTGGATCGTCTTACCTTCATTACTGTCAATAACACGGAATTCTCCAGCATCGAATTCAATATTGTCTGCATCGGTCTGCAGCAGATGTGCAGCAATTTTGGTCCCTTTTGCTATTACCTTGTCGGCAGCCACAGACAAGGCAGATCCACCCACAGCCAGGGATCTAGAGCCATAAGTACCCAAGCCGAAATCCAATTTACCGGTGTCACCATGAATGACTTCGATATCGTCAACGGGAATACCCAACTTTGCGGACACCAGTTGGGCAAAGGTGGTTTCATGGCCCTGGCCATGACTGTGACTACCGGTCAGAACCGTGACTGAACCGGTCGGGTTGACCCGCACCTCACCTGATTCCCACAGACCAACGCCCGCTCCTAGAGACCCCGCAAGGGCTGAGGGTGCCAGACCACAGGCCTCTATATAACAACTCAGGCCAATACCACGTAACTTACCTGCTCTTGCAGAGGCTTCCTTACGGGATGTGAATCCCGAGTAATCAGACATTTCCAAAGCTTTATCAAGGCTCGCTTCGTAGTCACCGATATCATATTCAAGGGCAACCGGAGTCTGGTAGGGGAACGCATCTTTACCGATGAAATTTCTTCGGCGCAGCTCTGCAGGGTCAATTGCCAGTTCGCCAGCCGCCTTCTCGACAATGCGCTCAAGCACGTAGGTCGCCTCAGGTCGACCCGCGCCACGATAAGCATCCACCGGGGCTGTATTGGTAAACACCGCATCGACTTCGACATGGATACTCGGCGTCGTGTATTGTCCAGCCAGCAGAGTTCCATACAAATAAGTGGGTACCGCTGATGCAAAAGTCGATAAATAGGCGCCCATATTCGCTGTGGTTTTCACCTTAAAGGCGAGAAACTTGCCTGCGTCATCTAAGGCCAGTTCAGCACGGGTCACATGATCTCGGCCATGAGCATCTGCAAGGAACGACTCACTTCTTTCAGCGGTCCATTTAATGGGTCGGCCTATTTTTTTAGATGCCCATGAAATCGCTGTTTCCTCGGAGTAGATAAAAATCTTCGACCCAAAGCCGCCACCAACATCCGGCGCAATCACTCTCAACTTATGCTCAGCAGCAATCTGCACGAAGGCGGTAAAAATCAAGCGAACCAGGTGAGGGTTCTGGCTGGTGGTATATAAAGTGAGGTCTTCAGTTCCCGTATTGAAATCAGCTATTGCCGCTCGAGGCTCAATGGCGTTGGGTATTAAGCGGTTATTAACGAGTTCAATCCGGGTGATATGCGCTGCGTCAGCCAGGCCTTGGGCAGTCGCCTCTGCATCACCTAGTTCCCAGTTGTAACAGGTATTACCGGGGATATCAGGATAGATATCGGCTTGTTCTGCAGCGCTCCCAGTGTTCACAACGGCCGGTAAAACATCATAATCAACCTCGACTAGCTCTACCGCATTTCGGGCCTGCTCATAGGTAGTAGCAATCACTACGGCGACAGGTTCGCCAGCATAATTTACTTTTTCTCCCGCCATCACTGGATGCATGGGCTGTTTCATCTCAGAACCATCCTTAGAATGCACCATCCAACCGCAGGGTATACCTCCGAGACCATCCTGGAGAACCTCAAGCCCAGTCAGAACGCGTATCACTCCAGGCGCATTCTCCGCGGCCTGAGTATTAACCCCCCCTATATTTGCATGCGCATGGGGAGACCTGACAAAACAGGCATAGGTCTGGCCCGGCAGGTTGATATCATCGGTATATCGCCCCTTACCGCTGATGAATCGATTATCTTCTTTCCTTAGGACTCTCTGGCCAATCTGTTCATTGCTCATCGCTTAACCCTCCCGCATCTTCTGCCCGGCACTTGCCACCGCAGATACAATATTGTGATAACCCGTACATCGACAGATATTGCCCTTAAGACCCTTGCGAATCGCACTTTCTGACAGGTCATTGTCGGACTGCACCAGATCAATTGATGCCATGATCATCCCTGGAGTACAAAATCCACATTGCAAGCCATGGCACGCTTTGAAAGCGACCTGCATGGGATGCTGTTCACCCTGATCAGCGATCCCCTCGATGGTAGTTACCTCAGCACCGTCAACCTGTCCTGCCAGCACCGTGCAGGATTTCACTGCCACACCATCCATATGCACGGTACAAGCCCCACACTGACTGGTATCACAGCCAACATGGGTGCCCGTGAGCATCAGCTGCTCGCGCAGTATTTGCGACAGGGTTGTGTTCGCAGAACATGACACCTCCTGCTTCTGACCATTCACAACGAAATTCACGGTTTCCGACATAAACCTTCTCCTTCTGTTATCTCTTTTTGCTCTTTTTGCTCTTTTTGCTCTTTTATTTTTTTGTTTATTTGTCTATTTGTTTATTTGTTTATTTGTTTATTTGTTTATTTGTTTATTTGGTTATTTGGTTATTTGGTTATTTGGTTATTTGGTTATTTGGTTATTTGGTTATTTGGTTATTTTGATGTTTATGTTTCTTTTGCTTGCTTTGTTATTTGTATTGCTCTCTTGCTCTTTTATTTCTCTTTGATTTCTATTGTCTCTATTGTCTCTATTGTTATGTCCAATGCTTCCTGATCGCACACGCTTTTCACAAAATTCCTGAAAAACTCCTGCGCAATTTTTCGAGCCGCTCCGTTGATCAGTCTACCCCCTACTTGGGCTAATTTTCCACCCACCGTCGCGTTGACACTGTAAGTCATCAGGGTAACAGGCTCAGATGGGGTTCCAGCCGACTGCAAAGTAACCTGGGCAGCCCCTTTAGCGAATCCAGCCACCCCACCCTGGCCCTGTCCTGTAATCTTATAAGCCTGAGGTGGGTCCATATCGATTAGCCTGACCTCTCCTCTAAAAACCGCTTTTACTGGCCCGACCTTGGCCTGAACGGTAATTTCAAAACAGTCCTCGCCCGTTAATTCAAACCGCTGACATCCCGGCAGACACTGCTGCAATATCACAGGGTCATTCAAGGCATCCCATACCGCCTGCCTGGCCAAAGGTATTTCCAGTCTTTGCGCTAACTCCATCAGTCTGTTTCCCTGCCAGCTAAATCTACAATAAATGCATACTCCAACGCCGTTGCACGATAGCGTTTATAGCGACCTGAGCTACCACCATGGCCAGACTTCATGTCGATATCAAGCAGTAAACGATTGTTATCCGTCTTCAGCCGGCGCAGGCGAGATACCCATTTAACGGGCTCATAATATTGCACCTGGGAATCAAAAAGACCCGTGGTGACTAGCATATTCGGGTAGGTTTGGGGCTTGACCTGGTCATAAGGGGAGTACGACAGCATGTAATCGTAATGCGCCTCAATCCTCGGGTCACCCCATTCTGAGTACTCTAGATTAGTCAGCGGTATAGACCCATCAAGCATTGTCGTGATTACATCAACAAACGGCACTCTGGCGATAACTCCTCGGTATAGTTCAGGCGCTTGGTTTGCTATCACTCCCATCAACAAACCACCAGCCGAACCACCTGAAGCAAAAGCCCGGTCAGCAGCAATATAATTATATTCGGCCAGGAATCGAGTACCGTCAATAAAGTCGTTGAAGGTATTCTTCTTGTTCAGCAGGCGCCCCTGCTCGTACCAGTGACGGCCCATTTCCTGACCTCCCCTGACATGAATAATGGCAAATACAAAACCACGGTCAATCAGAGAAAAAATTGATTTTCTGAAATAGGGCGGGCTGGAATAACCGTATGCTCCATAGGCATAGAGATAGGCTGGATTCGTCCCCTTCTGATATCGATCTTTACGATATAACATAGAGACAGGAACCTGCGCGCCGTCACGAGCCGCAAAGCTAAGCCGCGCTGAACGGTACAGGGTCGGATCATAGTGTCCTTCAATCTGGTCTCGCTTTAATAAAGTAGATTGTCCAGAGACGGTATCGTATTCAAAGATAGAGTCAGGGGTTATCAGACTGCTGAACTGATAGCGGATGACCTGGCTGGCCGCTTCCGGGTTACTATCCAGCGAAATACTATACGGCGTTTCATTTACTGGTATGGACACATCATCCCGGCCATCAAAAAACCTGATTTTTAGCTGCGATAAGCCTTCAACGCTTTCTTCAACAACTATGAATTCATCAAACACCTCAAAATCGCTGATAAATATATTGGCTCTGCTCGGAATAACCTCCTGCCATAACTGTCTTGAATTCAGTTCACTGTCAGGAACCTTCATCAATCTGAAATTTTTGGCCTGCCAGTTCGTTAACACATAGAAATAACCGTCGTGATGACGGATCCGATACTCATGACCCTCCTGCCGGTCGAGCAGGGTCCTGACCTCCTCTTCAGGTTGCGCTGTGGGTATCAGGCTCATCTCTGTGCTATTGGTACTTTCATGGCGAATGATGATGAATTTTTTAGAGCGACTTTCCGACAAAGAAATTGAAAACGCAGTGTCCTGCTCGCTGTACACCAGGACATCCTGGTCCGATGAGGTACCGATGGCGTGCCGATAGACTTCAAATTCGTGTAGGGTTTCAGGGTCTTTTTTAATATAGAACAGAGCTTTTCCATCCGCGCTCCAGGCTATCGACGTCGCTGCCCCGGGAAGGCTATCAGAAAGATCTTGCTGGGTCGCAATATCCCTTATCTTGATGGTGAACAATCTTCGACTGAGGGTATCTTCCGCATAAGCTATATGCTGATGATCCGGGCTGACTACCCAGTTCCCTATGCGATAAAAATCGTGACCTGCTGACAAACTGTTCGCATCCAGCAACAGCTGTTCCTGGCCCGGGTCGGATACCGGAAAGCGGAGATAAACAGGATATTCTCCGCCCTGAATAAATCGTCTTATATAAGCATAGGGTCCATTTCTAACGGGTACACTCATATCAGACTCTGTCAGCCGACCCGTGATTTCCTCAAATAGCGTTTGCTGCAGCTTTTGGGTATGCAACAGGGCCTGGCTGGTATAAGCATTCTCTGCCGCTAATAAGCCCAGCATTCTGGGATCAGAACGACTATCGTCTCGTATCCAGTAATATTCATCCTTTCTTCTCTGGTCTCCCGTGCCAATCCAGGTGTCCTCCAGGTCAGCAACCGGGGCTACACTCATATCATTGTTGCTTTGCTCGATAGGGTCACAAGCAATGAGAAGGCTCATTAGCACTGCCAGGAGGGGGGCTAACAACTTCATAGGCTTCCTTGCTTAAATCTCACTCACAGAAAAATTATTCCATTAATGCATTGATCAGCGCCATCAAACCGTGCGCCACAGTCACTGGTTTGGTAATAAACGGCTTGCCATCAGCGCGACTTACGTTCTGGCATCATATACATGCGAGCCATTAATAATCCAGCAAATGCTACCAATAGCGACACCGGGCTAACCTGAAAACACCAGCCGTGCCAAGCTTAACGAGCTATCCCTTGAATCGGATTCAACTGAGCAGAGCCAGACCGTCATGACACGCCATGTCGTGAGCCTGAGCTACCGATGCATTCGTCACTTTTCCACGGCACACATTAAGGCCGTTAAGCAAATGGGGGTTGTTCTGCAACGCACCCGCTGTGCCCTTGTCCGCTAATTCCAGGACAAATGGCAAAGTTGCATTATTCAAGGCCAGGCTAGAGGTTCGCGCGACGGCTCCAGGCATGTTGGCAACACAATAATGGACAACATCATCAATCAGATAAGTCGGTTCTGCATGGGTAGTGGCAGTCGACGTTTCTGAACAGCCTCCCTGGTCAATGGCAACGTCAACCAGGACACTGCCTGGGCGCATGGCCTTTATCATGTCCCTTGATATTAATTTAGGAGCTGAAGCACCTGGGATCAACACTGAACCTATGACCAGGTCTGCATCGAGGACTAGGTTATGCACCGTCTCACGGGTTGAAAATAGCGTTTGCACACGATTCCCAAAGCACTCATCAATATGGCGCAGCGCATCCAGACTGCGGTCAATAACGGTTACTGTAGCACCCATACCGACCGCCATCATGGTGGCATTCCTACCGACCACACCCCCGCCCAGAATCACCACTTTGGCCTGCGACGAACCTGGTACCCCCCCCAGCAATATGCCACTGCCGCCATGGGATTTTTCCAGACACATGGCGCCTGCTTGAATCGACATTCTGCCGGCCACCTCGGACATCGGTGCCAGCAGTGGCAGTCTACCGGCTGTATCAGTAACCGTCTCATAAGCTATACAGGTAGCATGGCTATTAACGAGATCGCGCGTCTGAGCCAGGTCGGGCGCAAGATGAAGATAAGTAAACAGCGTCTGCCCCGATCGCAGCAAGGCCCTTTCCTGTTCAAGAGGTTCTTTCACTTTAACAATCATGTCGGCTTCACTGAATACATCGGAAGCTGCACTAACAATATCCGCACCGGCTAGCTGATAGGCCTCATCAAGAAAGCCTATGCCAACTCCAGCACCGGTTTCCACTGTGACATGATGCCCATGATGGATCAATTCCTGAACCGAACCGGGCAATAAGCCAACACGATACTCATGATTCTTTATTTCTTTTGGGATCCCGATTTTCATTTCGCCATCATCCGTAATTGAGTTTATTTATTACGGAGATTATAAAAGAATTTTTTGACAGCTTTCTCACCAAATAATTGATAAAATTTAGTGATATTCTATGATAAAATCTAATTTTAAATAAATTTACACTTTAAATATTCAATTATGAAGAATAAATCACTAGACAGAATTGACCGACGAATTCTCGATCAATTACAATCCAACGCAAGAATTACTAATACAGAACTTGCCAAAAATGTCGGATTGAGTGCAACACCCTGCAGTGAACGTGTAAAAAGCCTTGAAAATCAAGGCTTCATCACTGGCTACCATGCAAGACTGGACCCTCATCTTGCCCAACTAAGCTTGTTAGTTTTTGTTGAGATCAGCCTGGTACGTACATCAGCCGATATCTTTGCCGAGTTCTCAGCCGCAGTTCTTAAATTACCGGAAATCCTCGAGTGTCACCTCATATCTGGTAATTTCGACTACCTGATAAAAGCCCGCGTCGCAGATATGGCTGCCTATCGGCTGCTATTAGGAGAGACCCTACTTACTCTACCTGGCGTTCGGGAATCAAGAACTTATGTGGTCATGGAAGAAGTTAAGGAGTATCACACCCTGGACTTGAAGATATGAGATCAAACTGAGTTTCATTGACGAAAGGAGACCTTTCTTGCCCTTTTAACCATGTTAGACTGTTTCTTAACGAGCCAGGAGAATCAGCGTGAACGTAAGCGAAGCCATAGCGACCAGAAAATCAATCAGGGCCTTCAAAAGCGATCCAGTTTCAAACCAGACCCTGACAGATCTGCTTGCGAAATCAGCCCGCTCCCCCTCCGGCGGTAATGTTCAACCCTGGCGTATTTTTGTCATTAATGGCGAGGCCATGAATCGCTTCAAACAAACTGTTTTTGATCAGCGTCAACCAGAAGAACCAGCCTATCCTATCTACCCTGCCAAACTAACAGAACCTTACCGGTCATCGCGCTTTCTGGTGGGGGAGCAAATGTATGCCTTGCTGGGCATTCCCCGAGAGGATAAACCCGCTCGTCTAAGGCGATTAGCAGAAAATTTCCAGTTCTTTGGTGCACCTGCTGCAATCTTCTGTTTTGTTGACCGACAGATGGGTTTACCCCAATGGTCTGACCTGGGGATGTTTCTGCAAAGCTTTATGCTCCTGGCAAAGGAAGCAGGACTCGACACCTGTGCCCAGGAAGCCTGGGCAGCAAAACCCCGAACCGTCAGTGAGTTCGTGAAGGCCCCAGATGAACTCATGTTATTTTGTGGTGTTGCCATCGGCAAGGCAGATCAGACCGCACCGGTTAACAGCCTGGTCAGCGAGCGCGAACCCCTTGAACAGTTCGTAACCTTTATCGACTAACTGTTGACCAACTGTTGACCAACTGTTGACCAACCTCGTTTTCCGAATCATTTTTCCGTCGTCACTATAACATCCATGTTTTACACTAGTTTTATACCTGTAAAGTCACGGCCTGATCCAGCTTATTCGCAGATCAAGACAGCCTGTCACTGCCACCCATGTTCCGATCCATTAGCTAGCATTCCTGCTTTCGGTTCCTGAACTGGCATCATCTCGGCACTGTCAACACCAGCAGACCCGAGGCTATCAGACTTTGCCTAATAGCCCAGCATGCAATACCCTTGACTCATATACTGTATATATGTACAGTTATTTTCCAGTTAAACATATTCCCTCATATGAACGAGAGATCCAAGCTACAGCAACTTATGCAGGAAACCGGGTTATGGCGCGCAAATCATCTACGCTCCTCAGAGGTCAAAGGCATTCCAACAGGATTCCCCGAACTTGACCCATGGCTCCCTGATAACGGCTGGCCCAGGGCATCAGTTACCGAACTGCTACACCCCCACTCAGGAATAGGTGAACTAAGATTATTAGCACCTGCTTTAGCTTCTCTCAGTCAGCAACAGAAACGCTGGATCGCCTGGATTGGCTCGCCTTATATACCCTATGCACCGGCTCTTATCCAAGCAGGCATTAATATCAAAGCTATCCTCATCATCAAGCCAACATCAATTGCTGAGCAACTATGGGCGATAGAAAAGTCGCTGGCATCGGGTGCCTGCAGCGCCGTACTTGCCTGGCCTGACAAGGGTATACAACCCAAGCATATTCGTCGCTTACAGCTGGCCTGTAAGGCAGGTCAAAGCTGGGGGCTTATATTCCGACCCGAAAAGGCCGTGAAACAATCGTCACCCGCCTCATTACGGCTTCATTTAAAACCT
>Ga0206679_10000589_pt1 | contig 30261 bp, 26 predicted proteins | sample M110012015metaG_FD_155464 | JGI IMG/M metagenome (GOLD analysis project Ga0206679, IMG submission 155464) | Ammonia-oxidizing marine archaeal communities from Monterey Bay, California, United States - M1 100m 12015 | ecosystem: Environmental > Aquatic > Marine > Intertidal zone | place: USA... | reverse complement strand
GCGGACGAGGTGACCCGCGAGACCTTGGCGTGCATTCGTTGCGGTGCCTGCCTGAATGTCTGCCCGGTTTATGCCCAGGTGGGTGGTCACTCCTATGGCTCGGTTTACCCAGGTCCCATCGGAGCAATCTTGACCCCTCAGTTGGCCGGAGCCGATCAAGCAACGCCCCTGCCAGGCGCATCCAGCCTTTGCGGTGCCTGCCGGGATGTGTGCCCGGTCAAGATCGACATCCCCCGGATCCTTTTGCATCAACGAAGAGAAGTCACCAGGAAACTGCCCTGGCGTGCCCCCTTCGAACGACTGGGGTTTGGGGTCTGGGCACGTATGGCGAGCTCTCCGCGGCTCTGGCGCATAGGCACCTACCTAATCCGCCCCTTCGTCCGTTTAGCTGGGGGCTCCAACCTCTTGAGCCGGGGCTTCTGCCGACTGATTCCGCCCCTCGCCGCCTGGTCTGGAGGACGCAGCTTGCCAACCCCCGCCAAAAAGAGCTTTCGACAACAATACGCGGAGAGCCGACCATGAGCCGCGCCATCGTCATGTCCGCGATTCGGCGCGCCCTGCGCCGGACCTCCGCCAAAGAACCGGCTCCCACCGAAATTCCGGGACGCCCCCAGGGCTTGGACTCCACAGTGGAACGGACCCATGCGTTCCGCACGCGCCTGGAGTCGGTCAACGGGGAAGTACACTTAGTGCGTGACAAAGACGCTGCCCGTGATCTGCTTATGGAACTGGTCGAACGTCGCGGCTGGAAGGACATAGCCGTGTCCGGCGCGCCCTTGGTCACCCACGCCACCAGCAACCTCAAGGCCGACCTATTCGAGGGTTCCCAGGACCGCGACCGTCTCGCACACTGCGACCTGGGAATCACCGCCGTCCAACACGCGATCGCCGAAACCGGGACCCTGGTGCTCTTTTCCCATGCGGAAAGCCACCGCCTGACCAGCCTGCTACCACCGGTGCACATTGCGCTCGTGGAACAGTCTCAGATCGTAGCTGGTTTGGGAGATGCCCTAGCCCTTGCCCATGGAGCAGACGGGGGCGAACCCCCACCTCTGGTTACCTTCATCACCGGCCCCTCACGCACCGGTGACATTGAACTCACCATGGTCACAGGAGTGCATGGGCCGCGGGAGCTGATCGTGATTGTGATCGCACCGGATAGCCTCTGATGGAAATCTCCAAGGGCAAAGTTCTAGGTCTCTTGATCGGCATGCTGTTGGCGCTCGGGTCAGCTGAGTTTCTCGGCCGTCTCAACATATCCAGCCACCGTCATTTGCCGCGCACGCCGAATCTCGAGGTGCAGCTCTACCCCGAGCAAGCAGAACTCTTCGGTATCAGCGGAGAGACGCGCCACACAACCTCGTCCATCGGGTTGCGCGGACCGGAACCCAAGACCACCGACCGCCTGCACATTCTTTGCGTGGGTGGCAGTACCACTGCGTGTGAGTATTTGGACGATCAAGAGACCTGGCCCCAACTCCTCGCTGCCCAGTTCCCCGAAACCCCCACATGGGTTGGGAACGCTGGCCTTTCCGGCCATCGTGCCATCGATCATGTGACCCTCTTGAGCAAGTTGCTCGAAGAACAGAAACCCCTCGATGTGGTCATCCTGCTAGCGGGCATCAACGATTTGGCGGTCGCGGCCGAAGGGCGCCAAGCCACGGAACCCAAGCCCACATCAAGCGCACAAATCCGGCGGGTTTTCCACTCCCAGCCCCGGGACTTTTCCCTCTGGCCCCCGGCCCAGACAGGTATCTATGCCTGGTTACAAAGCCTGCGCAGCGGACGCTGGGAAGTCGCCGCCCTCGAAGACCCTGCCGCGGGGTCCTATGCGCAAAGACGCAAGATCCGCGCGGAGCACCTGCCCGCAAGCGCGACTTTGCCGTCCCTTGACAAGGCCCTAGCCGCCTTTGAAAAGCACCTCACCTGGAGCTGCCGAGCGGCGGCCAGGCGGGGCGTACGGCCAGTGATCGTGACCCACCCATTTCTATGGGGCGCAGGGGAAACCATCTGTGCCCAACGCTGTTGGTTTGGTTGGTCCGGAGCCCTGCCCTGGGATAATCCCAATGCCTACATTCCGCTCTCGGAAATGAAGCAGGGCATGCACGCCTTCAACCGTAGTGCGCGGCTCGTAGCAGCACGGGAGCAAGCTCTATTGGTGGACTTGGATCACCTGAATGGCAACCCCGACCTTTTCTACGACGATTGCCACTTCAACGAAGCGGGTGCGAAGGCGGTGGCCCAAGCCGTGGGTAAAGCCTTACGCTCGAGCGCTCCCGACCTTTTCCAGCGCTAAAGGCTTACCCAATCCGCTGCACCGGCAATCGCTTGCTCTAGTGCCACGCCCATGGCATGGGCGGTTGCTTCAATCTTCGGACTTATAATCGCAACTTCGCGTATAAGGGTCTTGGCCCGAATCAAACGGTGATTCTGAGACAACTCCAGGTGCAACACCACTCGCGCAACGGGAGCGTTGCGACGGTCTTCCTCTAGGGATACCAGCTCGCATGAAAGCGCAACGCTGTCGCCCAAAGGATCAGCCACCATCCCGCGCTCCTCAAACAGCACCCGGCGCAGGCCACGCTCTAGAACGCGACTCGGCGCCTCTACCCAGTGGGTGTCCCCGTGGACGATGAATTCCACATCGGAAATCCGGCGCACAAGTCGATCGGAAAGGTGCACTGCCTCGCGTACAGATTCAAGGCGCACGCTAACCGCGCTGGAAGACTCGTTCACCGTTTCCACGGAGCGCGTACGGTCCAAACTAAACCAGTGAACCGCCGGTGCAGGCGGAGGGATTAGGCCACCCACGCAGCCAACAAGTAGAAAGGTCAACAACAAGGCACTTTTCATCAATCGTCACTCCCGTCAAAGGGGCTGGTTTGAGTCCGGCCGCGCACCAGCACAGCGGGATCGTGTTCTATCTGGCGCAACAGGCTCGTCCACGCGGAGAGGGCCCGCTGCAGGTCACGCACGGTCTCACGACTGCCCCCTATTAACAAGCGAGCGTCCGGGCCCAAGCCATCGAGACCATCCGCAACTTTGGTCAAGGCCGCCACGAGCCGGGGCAAATCCGCCTGGTCAATGGCTGCCCGTGCGGAATCGGCCAGCTCGTGGACCGAGGTCATAGCCCCGCCGATGGCACCTTCGCTGCTACCCGCTTGATGCGCGACCGCTTCGATGGCTCCAGCTGCCCGGCTCATGTCCGCGAGGGTTTCATTCAAACTAGCCTGCACGGCTTCAAGGTCCAGCGCATCCGACTGGCCCTCGATGGACTTCAGGAGCTCGCGGGTGTCGGCCAAGGTGCGGGGCAATTCCATCGCCCCAAGCTCGCCCTCGACTTTTATCAGCAAACTCTCCAAACGTTCCATCACAACGGGAATGGAACTGGCCAAAGAAATCACGCTCTGTTCCAGACCTCGCAGTGTCGAAGGCCGCGCGGGCAGGTGGTTGGTGGGCAGGTCAAACATCAAGACCGGATCCAATCCGTCCGCCGGGTCCACCGAATCCACCTCAAGATAGCGCACCCCTGTGATGCCCGTCACCGCCAATTGAACACGCAGGTCATCCGGCAGCATCTGGAACAGGTCCGCATTCGTGGCGAAGTCCGCCAGGCCAACTCCCTCAAGCACATCCAAGTAGATCTGGGAGGTAACCTGGACTACGCGCCTATCGGGGGCGAAGGAGATCTCTGTCACCTTGCCGATCCCGACCCCACGCATCTTGATGGAAGCCCCCGTATCGAGGCCTTGCACGGACTCATCGAAGAACGAAATCACCTCCACCGAGGGCCGGATCAGACGCCGTGCCCCAAGGTAAAAGGCGGCCCCCACAAGAAGGACCATACCAGCCAGCACAAACAGGCCTAGCTTCCAGGATTCAGTGCGTTTCATGTCTTGGCCTTCATTTCACGTCTAAAGAATGCGCGAACCGCGGGATGAGTCGCACCATCTTGCAATTCACCGGGGAGCCCATCTGCAATCAGAGTGCCCGCCCCCGCGTCCAACATCAAGCAACGAGCGTTCAAGTGCAGAATACTGTCCAATTCGTGAGTCACCAACACAATCGTGGTGCCCAACCCATCTCGTAGTGAGAGGATCAGCTCATCCAGCCCGGCCGAGGTGCTCGGGTCGAGACCAGCGGAGGGTTCATCCAAAAACAACAGGGACGGGTCGAGGGCCATGGCCCTGGCGATCGCCGCCCGCTTCTTCATGCCGCCGGAGATCTCCGAAGGCACCATTCCTCCCCGACCATCAAGTCCCACCAAAGCCAACTTGGCCCGGGCGATCTCGGAAATCGTGCCCCTGTCCAGATCCGTCCAAACCTCAAGGGGCAGACTCACGTTTTGCTCAAGGGTCATGGAGCTGAACAGGGCACCCATCTGGAACATGACCCCAAACGGCGGTTGGCCCCGCAGGTCGGAGGGATCGCTCAAGCCCGCCACGGAGAGAGAACCGGCAACTGGAGGCAGCAGGCCCACCAGAGTCCGAAGCAAAGTGGTCTTACCGCAACCAGAGCCTCCCAAGATCGCAACTAACTCGCCCTTGGGCACTTCGAAGGTCAACTTGCTTTGCACCGCGTGCCCGTCATAGCCGATGGAGAGGTCATTCGCTTCGATCATGATTAGATACCCCACATGTTGAAGAGTATTGCGAATAGCGCGTCGGCCACGATTAGCACGAACAGGGTCGTCACCACCGCCATGGTAGTCGCACGGCCCACACCCTCGGCGCCGCCGCGCGTTGCGAGACCTCGCTGGGAAGCAATCATAGCGACGATGAAACCAAACACGAGGCTCTTGCCAATGCCGGTGAAGACATCCCCGAACCCAAGCGCACTTTTCAGGGAAGTGATGAATGCACTGAATGGAATCCCGAGCAAGCTCTCCGCGATCAGCATGCCCCCAAAAATTCCAGCCATGGTGCTCATAATGCTCAAAATCGGCGCTACAAAAGTCACCGCGATGATGCGGGGCAGCACTAGAAACCGTACGGGGTCCATACCCATTACGCGTAGGGCATCGATCTCCTCCCCGACCTTCATGGTGCCGAGCTCCGCACTGATCGCCGCACCCGAGCGACCGGCCAAGACAATCGCCATCATCAGCGGGCCGAGTTCCCTGCTCAACGACAGTCCCACCAGGTCCGCTACAAAGATATCTGCTCCAAATTTGTGCAGTTGCACCGCCGCTTGAAAAGCGGTGATCAATCCCATCAAGAAACCAATCAAGGCATTGATCGGTAAACCGTCGCTGCCATGACGCGAGAGCAAACTTGTCACATCTTGCCAGCGCACGGTGCTCGGTCGGCGAATTGCATGAACCGTGGAACGGCCGAATTCGCCAAGGAAAGCCAACATTCCCATGCTGCGTTCGCGGTAATCATTCGCGGCCTCACCAAGCCATGGAATCAAGTCCATATGAGGCGGCGCTTCACCCTCGGGCTCCGCCGCCCGATCAAGGTAAAGACCCAGCACGGGCGACACCCCATCCGGCACGTTCAAGACCCGCACAGAGCCCGACTTGACCCGAGGAGCAATCACCGCTGCCGCACCACCGGTCAAATCGCCAATGTCCCCCAGGTCGAGTTCCACCGCCCCGTGGGCGCAGGCCTCATCCAACCGCTCCCGCAAATCCGCCACCGAACCGAGCCCTACGGATCCACTCAGCACCAAGCGCCTGGCGGTTCCGGGGGCCCCTTCAACAGTTTTGACTTCCATGCGATGTGTGGACAACATACGCAGAGTGGCAGATTGGAGCGTGTGGATCAATGAACTGGCGCTTCATTCAAGGACGAAGGGGCTCTGCAGAATCGAATCCATACCTGCGCTACACCCTGTGCAACCCTCCACGGCTCTTTCCGCGAAAGAGAGCCAAAACAGGACCCGAGCAGAACATCACAGCCCACTCCTGCTAGATTAGCTGCCTCTGCTGAATGGCCGCACCATGAAGAGCATCCCCACGGAACTGCTGACCAACCTGCCCTCCCCCGCTCTGGTCATCTTGATGGAGCATGTGCGAGATAACATTGCACGTGTGATTGAGGCCTGTGGCACTCCAAATCGTTGGCGGCCCCATGTGAAAACCACCAAGATGCCAGAGGTCTGGGATGAGTTGCTCACCGCTGGAGTCCGGCGTTTCAAATGTGCGACGCCACGTGAGCTTGAGTATCTGGGGCGAGTGGTTCGCAAGCGCAAGATTGAGGGGGTCAGCGTGCTCGTCGCCTTTCCCCATGTGGGCCCCACACTTCAATTACTGAGTGGTGTGGCAGACTCGTTTCCCGAGCTGCGTGTGGGCATGTTGGTCGAGGACCCCGAGGGGGTGCAGGAATTACCCCATTCCCTCGACCCTTGGATCGACTTGAATCCGGGTATGGATCGCACAGGTATCCCCTTGAATGATCCCGATCGCATCCTAGCCACCGCTCGTGCAGCCGGGGAAAGGCTGGTGGGGATATCCGTCTATGACGGGCACTTACACATGAGCGATCAGGACCAGCGCCAGCGGAAAGTGCACCGATGCTATGAACGCACGATAGAACTGCTCGGAAACCTGCGGCCCTATGCTCCCAACTTGACCGAAGTGGTCACCTCGGGAACCTCCACATTTCAAGCGGCTTTGAGCTTCGATGGCTTTAAACAAGCGGGACTCCAGCACACGGTTTCTCCCGGCACGGTGGTGTTCCATGACATGCGCTCGGAAGAAGAAAACCCGGGCTTCCAGCTTTTCCCAGCTGCCCTGGTACTGACCCGCGTGATCAGCAACCCGCGGGAAAAACACTTCACCTGCGACGCCGGGTCCAAGTCCATCGCCGCCGAAGCAGGAGACCCCTGTGCCATCGTCGTGGGTCATTCCGGCCACCAAGCCCAAAGCCCCAGCGAAGAGCACCTACCATTTGTGGTGACGGAAGGAACAACACCTGCGCGCGGCGAACCACTCTTGCTAGTTCCACGCCACGTGTGCCCCACGGTCAACTTGCACGAAGAAGCAGTCCTGGTGGAAGCAGACGGTAGCACCCGCCGGGTTCCCGTGGCGGCGCGGGCCCACGCCCCCTGGAGCTAGGCCTCCGAAGCCGAGTCACGTTCAAGCAATGCCCCGATGTCTAGGTTCTCGGGACTGTTGGCCTGGGCAAGTCGCAACCTTTGCAGTACAGACGCCACCCCGTGGGATTCCCGGTCCCCTAAATCCGGAGGCAAACCATCCACCGCCTCAACCACATCGAGCAGCTGCACGGATGCCGGATCCCGAGCCAGCACCAGCGCACCTCCAGCGTCCTGGCCCTCCTCCACCACCCTGATGATGCCCGCGGATTCAAGCCCCTCCGCAACTTCATTCACTAGGCGCTCGGGCATCTGGATTTGATCAGACAAGAGGCTCGGGGTCATGGGCGCGGCCCCACAGCGGAAGGCCTCAGCCACGCGCAAAACTACCTTGAGAGCCACAATTCGCCGGGCTGCGGGGCCCAAGGCTATGGCCTTAAAACTACGCCGATAAACCGGTTCCGCCGCATGAGCGGCGGCCAGCTCTGCCCCAACCAAGAGAATCGTCCAGGACACATACAGCCATACCAAAAACACGGGCAAAGCCGCAAAGGTCGAGTAGATCGCGTTGTAGCGGGCGACTCCCACCTGGAATGCTACGTGGGCCACTTGCGCCAGTTGCCAAAGGCCTCCCGCCAACAGTCCCCCAAGCAAAGCGGATGAAAACTTTACGCGTGTATTGGGACCGAACAAATAGATCAGGGTGAAGCCAGTCACTGTCGCCCCCATCGCCACGAACTTGGGCCAGACTTGGCTCAAACCGTCTGGCAAGTAATCAGCCTGCAAAGCAGTGGTTGCCGTAGTAGCCGCCAGCAGCAAGACTGGTACTACGACCACCAGCGATAGATAGTCCGCGAACTTACGAGCAAAAGTGCGCGACCGACGCACGCCCCAGATCTCGTTCAAGGTGTGTTCCACTACAGAGAGCAACTTGATCCCGGTCCACAACAAAACCAAGAGGCCAATGGCCCCGAGGCTCCCAAATTCTGTGCGCTCCACGAAGTGAAAGACCTGGTCAATGGCAGAACGCAACTCCGACGCAACACCATCGGCCGCGTTTGTACCAAAAGTTTGATCCAAGAACGGGTCGACCACCTCGGCGCGCAAACGCTCGTAGGCACCAAGGCCTTTAGCCGCGGAAAAAGCCATGGCCAGGAGCGGCACGATGGAGAGCACCGTCACATAGGTCAGCCCCGAAGCGTGGGTCGAGCAACGGTGATCGCGAAACCCACGCGTCGCCAGATAGGTGATGCGGGCTACGCGATAGACCAAACGCTTCAAGAATGAAACCGCATCAAGATCCACATCCCAAATCCGCTCCACCAAGAATGCCTCCACACGTCGACGCATGCGCCCGGTCAGCCCTTCTTTTTGTTTCGATCCCCTAGACATCGGCAGCATCCTACGGGCTAGAGCAGCGGATGGGGCCCGAGGAAGGCCCCGGGAGAACACTCAAGCGCCCCGTGCAGAGTCCCAATGCCATAAGATGAGCCCATGCTGGCCTCCCAAGTCCTCCTCTCCTTGATCTTGGCGCTCTTTGCCCAGGACCCGAATGCCCCAGAGAGCCCCGATTTCAGAGGGCAAATCCAGCCCATTCTGAGCAAGCACTGCTTCAGCTGTCACGGCCCCGACGAGGCCACGCGCAAGGCCGACTTACGCCTCGACACCCGAGCCGGCGCCCTCGCGTCTTTGAAAGCTGGGGGCCATGCTTTGGTTCCCGGGGACCTTGAGGCCAGTCACCTCTGGCAGCGGATCAGTGCCGCCGATCCTAAAGACCGCATGCCGCCGAGCAAGGCTAAGAACGATTTGTCCGAAGAGCAAATTGAGCTACTGCGGGCTTGGATTGCTGACGGCGCCGATTGGCAAGAACACTGGGCCTGGCTTGCCCCGCACAGGGCTGACTTGCCCGCAGTGAACAACCAGGAATGGGCGCGCAACCCCATCGATCACTTCATCCTCGCCAAGCTCGAACAAGAGGGTTTGATCCCAGCCGATGAAGCTGACCGCGCAACTTTACTGAGGCGCTTGTCACTGGATTTGACTGGCATGCCCCCCACGCTACAAGAGCGCGAGTCATTCCTTACCGACGATCAGCCCGGCGCCTACCAGCGCGTGGTGGATCGCCTGCTGGCCTCGCCCCGCTACGGCGAACATCTTGCACGCACCTGGCTCGATGCAGCGCGCTATGGGGATACCCACGGTTTTCACCTGGACAATCTGCGCAGCATGTGGCCCTACCGCGATTGGGTCGTCGACGCTTACAGCCAGAACATGCCCTTCGACCAGTTCGCCACCGAACAATTGGCCGGGGACCTCTTGCCCGAACCGACCCAGGCGCAAAAGACCGCTTCAGGTTTCAATCGCTGCAATCCCACCAGCGCCGAGGGAGGCATGATCGCAAAGGAATACCTATCGATCTATGCCAAGGACCGCACAGAAACCACCGCGGTGGTCATGCTAGGGGTATCCATGGGGTGCGCCCAGTGCCACGACCACAAGTACGACCCCTTCTCCATGAAGGACTACTACTCGATGATGGGCTTTTTCAATTCCATCGCAGAGAGCGCCAGCGATCAGAACATTGAAAACCCCGCGCCTTTCATTCGGGTGGGCACCGAAGCGCAAACCAAAGAATTGGCCCACTTGAAGGCAATGGAGGCCAGCCTCGGTAAGCAGCTTGAAGCGCCCATGCCTGAAACCGATGCCAAACAGGCAAGGTGGGAAGCGGACTGGACCCAAAATTTGGCCACTCGCTGGCTTATCCTCACTCCAACCATAGCCAGCGCAACAAACGGCACGACTCTCGTTATCCAAAACGACCAATCCGTGCTCGCCAGTGGAACGAACCCGGCGACGGAGGTTTATATCGTCGAGAGCACCTGTAGGGAAAGCCAACTGACTGGCCTGCGGATCGAAGCCATGACCCATGCAAGCCAGGCGGCCAACCTGCCGGGACGAGCAAGTAATGGGAACTATGTGCTCTCTGACTTGACCCTAGAGATCGCCCCACTAGGCGAAGCCGAACCCAATTGGCAAGCTGTAGAACTAACCAACCCCAGCGCTCAATGGTCCCAGGCAAACGGTTACCCAATTGCCGATGCCCTCGATGACAACGGAAAGTCCGGCTGGGCAAGCCTCGGCCGCGCGGGATCAAGGGACGCCAGCTTCAGTGGCAAGGAAACCTTCGGATTCGAAGGAGGAACACGCCTACGCGTGCGGATGGCTTTTGAGTCACAGTTCCCGAACCACGCCATCGGGAACTTCCGCCTAGCGATTTCCGAAGACCCGGATCTCTTGGCGCCCAAGAGCGGCCCCTGGTTTGTCAGCTCACAGCAAGAACTCTCCGCTGCCCACACCTCCCCGGATGCACCCCATCCTTTCCGTGGGGGGGTCGACCTCAATGCACTCGATGAGGAAGGCAAGCCTATCTGGACCGAGCGCCCCGCGCTCTTGGATGGCCAACCCCACAGCCTTGCGGCAGGACTTGGGTCCGTCTACCTGACTCGCACCCTCTACCTGCCCAGTGCTCGCAAGTTGCGCTTTGGACTTGGCAGCGATGATGGTCTGCGCCTTTTCCTTGATGGCGAACGCGTCTTCGCCAAACATGTCATGCGCGGGAACGCCGTCGATCAGGATTTCCTTGAGGTTCAGGTGGACGGTGGAGAGCACCGCTTGCTGCTTGAAATCAACAACCACGGGGGGGCATCAGGCTTTGCCTGGCGCCTGGTGGAGCACTCCTCATCGGAACTCTCGGCCTCGACAGCATTGACCCTGGCTTCACCCGCTTCCGAACGCCTACCGGAGGAGCAGTCTGAATTACGCGACCTGTTCCGCCGCCACCATGCGCCCGAGTGGATTGCCTTGCGGGACGAGCGTGACGCCGCGCGTACGGACGGTGAAATGCTAAGTGCCTCCCTACCGACTTCCATGGTCAGTCAAGAGTTGGCCAAGGCCAGGCCAGCTCAAATCCTGATGCGCGGTTCCTATGATCGCCCCGGCGACACGGTGCAACCCAATACACCCGAGTCCCTGCCGCCCATGCCCGAGGGTGCGCCGCAGAACCGTTTGGGGTTCGCCCAATGGCTTGTGGCGGACAACAACCCCCTCGCCGCGCGGGTTGTGGTCAACCGCCACTGGCAAAGGATCTTCGGAGTAGGCATCGTCAAGACCTCCGAGGACTTCGGCACCCAGGGCGAGCGCCCGGTGCACCCAGAACTACTCGACTGGTTGGCGGTCGAGTTGCGCGAGCATGACTGGGACCTGCAGTACATACAGCGCTTGATCGTAACCTCTGCCACCTACCGGCAAGCTTCCACTGTGGCCCAAGATAAATTGGATGCGGACCCGGAAAACCGGTTCTTATCCCGCAGCACTCGTTTCCGGCTCGATGGGGAAATCCTGCGGGACCAGGCCTTGATGGTCAGCGGACTCTTAGTCGAGGAGATCGGCGGTCCACCTGTCAAACCCTACCAACCAGCAGGACTGTGGAAGGCAGTGGGCTACAGCCGCAGCAACACGGTGAACTTCAGCCAGGACAAGGGCGATGCGAACTATCGACGCAGCCTCTACACCTTTTGGAAGCGCACCTCTGCGCCCCCGAACCTGACGATTTTTGATGCGCCCAGCCGCGAGTCCACCTGCGTGCGTCGCGAACGAACCAACTCCCCCATGCAAGCCTTGGCCTTGCTCAACGATCCCCAGTACGTGGAGTTTTCCCGGGGGTTTGCCCGGCGGATCCTGGCAGAGGGGGGTGACAGCGACTCCAGCAAACTTCGCTTTGCCCTTTTGTCCCTGACATCCCGCGCTCCGGATCCATCAGAGACCGACGTGTTGCTGGGCTTGCTCCAGAAAGCGCGGGAGCATTTCCTGGTGGACCCCGAGGGAGCAGCCGCCCTCTTGACGGTTGGGGCCACACCTCTCATGGCCCCGGAAAATCCCGCAGAAATTGCCGCCTGGACGATTCTCGCCAGCACCCTCTTTAGCCTCGACGAAGTCATCACACGCGGATAAGCACGATGCAACCCAACGACCCCCAACCGATCCGGCAGCTCAAACAGGACCTGACCCGGCGCCTCTTCCTGCGTTCCACGAGCGCTGGGCTTGGAACCGCAGCCCTCGCATCGGTGTTTGGCTCCAATGCCACTGCCGCAGATGGTTTGCGTACCACACACCACGCCCCCAAGGCGCGCTCGATCATCTACCTGTTCATGTCCGGCGCGCCAAGCCAGTTCGAGACCTTCGACTGGAAGCCAAAGCTGCGCGAAATGTACGACCAGGACCTCCCCCCGTCCGTGATCAAGGGGCAGCGTTTCACCACCATGACCTCCGGTCAAACAAGGTTCCCGATCGCCCCCTCGATTTACGATTTCAAACGCTGCGGAGAAAACGGCACGGAGATTAGCAACCTCTTGCCCTATCACCAGAAGATGGCGAATGACATCGCCGTCATTCGCTCTCTGCACACGGACGCCATCAACCACGACCCGGCGATCACCTTCCTGCAAACCGGCGCCGAACAACCGGGCCGCCCGTCCCTTGGGTCCTGGCTTTCCTATGGGCTTGGTTCACCGAACCGCGACCTGCCGGGATTTGTGGTGATGACTCCCCGGTGGAAAGGCCGCGCAGAAGCGCAGGCCCTTTACAACCGCCTATGGGGTTCGGGCTTCATGCCCTCTGAACATTCGGGCATCGCCCTGCGCAGTGCAGGTGATCCCGTGCTTTACCTTTCAAACCCACCGGGTGTCCCTAGCACTGTGCGCCGCTCCATGCTTGACTCCCTAGCGGAGTTGAACCACAAAGCCCACGACCGCCATGGTGACCCCGAAACCCTCTCACGCATCGAACAGTATGAGATGGCCTTCCGCATGCAGACATCTGTACCGGATTTGGTGGACCTCAAAGCCGAATCCCCCGCGGTACTGGACCTATACGGTCCGGATGTAAAAGACCCTGGCACCTATGCACACTCGTGCATCATGGCCCGACGATTAGTGGAGCGTGGCGTGCCTTGCATCCAGATTTTCATCCGTGGCTGGGACCAGCACGGGAACTTGACCAGTGATTTGCCCAACGCTTGTCGTGACATTGACCAGCCAAGCTACGGCTTGATCCAAGACCTGAAGCAGAGGGGCTTGCTCGACCAGACCCTCGTGGTTTGGGGCGGGGAATTCGGGCGCACGGCCTACTGCCAAGGCCCTCTGAGCCATACGAACTATGGCCGCGACCACCACCCCCGGTGCTTCTCGGCCTGGATGGCTGGTGGCGGCGTCCAGGGGGGCATCACCCACGGCGAAACCGATGATTTTTCCTACAACATCGTTAAGGACGGAGTCAGCGTGCATGACCTGAATGCAACAATCCTGCATCAATTGGGCTTTGACCATGAGCGCCTGACCCACCGCTTCCAGGGTCGCGACTACCGGTTAACCGACGTGCACGGTAGAGTCGTGAACCAGATCCTCACCTAGTTCGATGCTGACACTTATTCTCTCCCTAGCTCTGTCCACAGCCCCAACCAACGATGAGTTGGCCTGGGAATTCCACGCAGAAGCACTGGTCGCGGGCAAGATGTCCCCCACCAGTGGCGCCATCACTCTGAAAGCTGAAGAAGCCAGAGAGTTCTTAGCAGAGGGGCAGGGACTACTGTTCAACGGTCACCAAGCCGCCCTCACCTCACTGATCGAAACCCCCAGTGTAGTTCTTCCAAAACGAAGGATGGCCGTGGAAGCTTGGGTAGTGGTCGATCGCCCTGGGCCTTGGGGTGGATTGTTAGGAGCACTAGAAGACAATGGCGACGTGGAACGCGGCTGGCTCCTGGGCATCCGCAACCAACGCTATTGCTTCGCCATCGCCACAGAGGACCAAGGTCGTTTGGAGTACCTCACCGCTCCCAAAATTCTGCGTACGGGCGAATGGGCCCACGTGGTGGGTACTTATGACGGCAAGACCGCTCGCCTTTATGTAAACGGCCTCGAAGTCGCCTTCAGTGAAGCGCCCGGAGGCGATTTACTTTATGCGGAGAGCCACATCCTGGCCGCCGGTGCTTACAAGGACACCAACGAGGAGTACCCCTTAGCCGGAGTATTGCTTAGGGCTAAGGTGCACGACGACCGAATCAAACCTGGGGAAGTGCGCCGGCGCTTCGTTCAGGAAAGTCGCTCCCTGCCGGAGCTTCCCAGTTCTGCGCAACGGGGAATTCCCTCCCGCTGGCCAGATCAGTTCCAGCCTCGGATCAACGGCGCCATCAACCGGGGTGTCACGCGCCTGATCGAGATGCAAGCTCGAGACGGGTCTTGGGGCCAACACCACCCCAAGTATCGCTCTGGCATGACTGTGCTTGCGACCTATGCTCTGCTGAAGAGCGGCGTCTCGGTTGCCCACCCTTCGGTGCAAGCTGGCCTCCGTTTCATCTACCAGGAAGAGCCGAGCCACACCTACACGGCCGGCGTGGCGATGATGCTCCTGCGACACCTAATCGAGCACGGAGACCCCAACAACAAGGCGCTCTATATGGAACGGGCAGAGCGCATCATCGATCGGCTTCTGGAGTGGGAGCGTCGGGACCCTGATACAGGTTGGGCCTATCCGGAAGGGGACTACGACCTGTCCTGCACGCAGTACGCGGCTCTCGCGCTTTGGTCAGCCCATGAGCTTGGAATCAAGACCCCGCGCAATGTCTACGTTCGCATGATCAACGGCCTGCACAAACACTACGGGGGACTTGAGGGCGAGTTCCCGGCGGCGCCGGGTAGCGGTCTCAAGACCAACCCGACAAGGGGCTATCGCTACCGAGGGGATCGCACGGATTCGCGCTCCATGAGCACCGCCGCCATCGCGATTTGCCGGATCGCGGAAATCTGCGCGGGCAAAAACCTCGGGGGCCCCAGCCGCAGATTCGCCGAGTCACAGCTCACCGCTGCGATCAACTGGCTGGAGATCAATTGGTCCATGACTTCGGCTCCGAACAGCTACGACTTCTACTACTACTTGTACGGAGTCGAGCGCGCCGCAGGCTTGCCCGGAATGGAGGGAAGAATCCGAGCCGATTGGTACTTTGAAGGCGCGGACCACCTACTAGGCCAGCAAAAGGATCATGGTGGCTGGGACACCCAATCGAACACCGCCTTTGCGCTACTTTTCCTGGTCAAGGCCACTGCAGCCATGACCGGAAAGAAGGCCCAAGTTATCGGGCAATCTGCGAAGAAGGAGGAAGGCCCCTTACACTTCCGGGCTCACGGAAACCTGGACGTGACCGTTTTCATGACGGGCATCGACGAAAAAGTCCTCGCCCCTTATGTAGAGCAAGCAGCACCAAAGACGGGCCTGCGGGTAGTTCGGGTAGAATACTTGATCAACGGAAAGCCTCGGGCCGCGGTGGAGGGGAATCCACTCAAGCCTTGGGCGCAGGAACGCTTCCCCACGAAAATCCGGTTTAAGCACCCCGAGACAGTCACAATCCAAGTGGTGGCAACGGTGGTCGCCTTGGGTGAATATCCAGACAACTACAACAAAACCACCGAGCTGCGCTCTCTCCCCTTGACTTACAAGGTGGAGCGCAACCAAGAGGAACTCTTGCGGGACTCGCGCCCCTTCCTTGGAGAAAACCTCCTACGTCACGCCGCCGCCACCTTGCACGCGTCCAGCGAGGTACACGATCGCAAAATCGGATGCCTGACGGACGGCATCCACTCGACCTATTGGCAAGCGATGCCTGACGACGCCAAGCCGTGGGTGCGCATTGACCTGCAACGACCCGCCCGGGCCAATCATTTGGTCCTTAGCCAGGCCGTGGCCGCGCGTTCCCAGCTGGGCACATGGAACCCAATCAAAGACGTCAGAATCACCGTCAATGGCCGTTACGAGGTGCTAGCAAGCCTTCACTCGGATGCAATTATTCCCACCCGAATTGAGTTGGGTATCGATAAGCCCATTCTCTCGATCCGAGTTCAAATTCTCTCCCGCTGGCATGGCCCCAGAGGCAATGTGGGCTGGGCGGAGATTGCCTTGGAAAATTAGACGGGCGTTGGATCTGCGCGCACTAGAAAAGCCCGCGGCACACATGATCCGGCCCTAAATGAGCTGAACCGCCCAAAGGAAAACACATCCAACCAGAGCAATCATGGGGCCGTCGCCCGTGTGTGGACTGATAGCTTCGGCCAGAGTCATGAGCGGCGGCAGGACGACTAGAGTGACAATGTATTGGGTGGACGTAAAGTACGGACCATAGAACGCCAAAATAAGCAGCGTTACCAAAAAGACCGCTGCGCTGCCTTCTAATGAACGGACAAAATTCCCAGACCAGAATTTGCCGTCATACCAGATGGCTCGTGCCCGGTAGGTGTGTTTGCCAAATCTAATTCCCACCGGTTCGGCCAGCCCATCGCCAAACTGGTTGACCAGGTTTGGGATGAGCACAATCATTGATGACTTACCAAACAAGATCATGAAGGGTAGATAGATCAAGAATCGAAAAAAATCTTCAAGCTGGTCGTACCGCATTGAATAGGGTCGGTCCTCTAGGCGGTCCCAGGACACATAGGCATAGGCGAACAAGGGGACACGCCGACGAAACCAGTACGCCTCTGTGATCAACCCCGCAAGCGCCTGGATTGAAAAGAGCACAACCCAATCTGTCACGACACTCGAACCCTTGGTTATGAGCAGCGGAACAACAAACGCAATGAGCTTTTTCCAGGGGCGTAACCCTAGCTTGCGTACATAGTTAATTTTGATGTTCCAGCGCAGCACCAACCAGGAAAAGAAGCACTTGCCCAAGAAGAGGCCGACCAGGGCCAAGGCGAAGTACCCCAGAGTGGCTGGATTGAATCGGGGGATCACAGACGCATGCGCCAGGGTGAAGGCGGTGATCAGTATGAGTGAATAGAATGCACCCACGACGAGTGCAAATCGCGTGTCGGTCGACCAATTATAGGCAGGGTTGTTGAATCCGTAAGGGTCCTGGTTCAGATGGCGAAAGTAGATTTCGCGGCTGGCATGAACCGCCATAGGATCATCCGGAAGAATGCCTGCAGTGCCCTTGTTGTTAGATTTTGACTTTGAACTCTTACTCATGAACGTCTCGCCCAATTCCCGTTGTGGATGCCAACAATAGCATTCTTCTGGTAATCCTACAATTGAGATCGCCCATGAGAAAAGACGCGGCTGACTTGGCGCGAGGTTGGTATAGGAGGCAAAGAACGTAGTCAGCATTCACGCCCGTGCCCCGCTACCAACCGCGACGGTGCGAGCGAGAGGCGCTTGCTCGAATGCCTCGGGCGTGGGGCCTGCACGAACGAGGTGAGCCCGCGCCCCGCGCAAGAAGCATGGGACACGGGCTCAGAGGAGAGAGAGGTTGATTTCTTGTTAGAAGAGGGTCAAGTGCACGACAGGAGAGCGAGCCACTCCCCCTCTTGCACCCATATCCCGCACGCGCCATTGGAGCCAAAGTTCTAGGCCCACAAGTCCTGGATCAGAGGGCATATCCCGGTGCCAAGTCGCATACCCCTGCCCAGGGCCAGAGCCGTTGAGCACGAGACTTCCGCCCACCCGACTAAAACTCGGAATCGTGGCACTCGGTGCAGAGTTCGAAACTGTGACCAGAGCATTCGCTCCACCCAGTCCGTCATACACTCCAAGCTTCCAGTCCGGGTTGCCCACATGGGGAGGACTGAGGGCCACTACCTGAGGAGTAAACCCTCCCGATCCGGCACGAGCCTCCGCCTGCAAGATTTCGATAGGAGGGACTATGCGCTCAGTGGAAAGACTGGGGCGATCAAAGGGCGGCAATTCCGCAGCAGCACGGGGATCAGTTAGACCATTGATCAAGAAATCCCGGAGGGCGGGCCGCACGTTCGGCGGCACATTTAGATTGTTGAGGATCGGATCCTTGTTGGCGCCAAACTGGCCACCATCTGCATTGTAGAACGCCAAAAGAGAATTCAGATCGGGGATGGAAGGAGACCCGTTATGAAAGAGAGCTCCACCACGCAATCCAACGTTTCGCAGGCTCGGGGTTTTGAATCGACCGCGGTCCCCAAAGATCCCGGTCACCGCCTGACGGCCCGAGTCCTCACTAATGGGACGCAGACCAAGGTTGTGATACTGGTTGTCCGCAAAGAGGTTTCCCCCGTGACAGGCATTGCAGCGTGATCCCTGACTGACGAAAGCCCCGAGGCCCGCCTGCTGGCCTTGGCTTAAGGCCCCTTGATTGCCACTTGTAAAAGAGTCCCAGGGGGTTTGGTTGGGAACGAGGGTCCGCTGATAAGTAGCCAAGGCCAAGCCGATACGAACCGGCGTGATTTCATCTGTACCAAATGCAGCCTGGAACAGATCAGGGTAGGTCACTCCACCAGCCAAAGCCGAACTCAAGTCACCGGGCAAATTGAAGGCGACCGCAAGAGGCTCCACAGTTTCCAGCTTCGAAGTCACATCACTCCAACTGCGCCCATCATTGGCCATCTCGGCGCTCGACAGAATCGGACCCAGAGATTGGCTCTCCAAGGCTCCGCCGGAAGGAATCACAACATTGCCCGTCAAGGGATCCGTGAACTCCGAAGTGGCGCGCCCATCCCAGAACAGATCGCTGAAGTAGCTCCCCATCAGGTTGCTTGGCGTCGAACGATCGGTCACTTGCCGGTCATGGCCAAAAACTCCGTGGGGCTGGTAATCGCCGTTCGCATCCGTGCGTGCCACACCGAGGGACCCAAGAATGTCGTCGGGAGTCCCCAGCATCCCATCCACTCCTGGGTTGCGCATGCCACCTTGATTGCGGGGGTCGCCCCCACCAGCAGCAGGTTGATGACAAGTGCCACAAGAAACCGTGCTATTCGAACTCAACTGTTCATCCCAGAAGAGCGCCTTACCCAGGATCGCCTTGGCGGGGGTGATTTGATTTTGAGGCGGAACCGGGGGCGGGCCGAGAGGCGGCGGTGGTCCCTGGGCAAGAGCACCAATGGTCCAAGTAATGGCCAAGCCAGTGATCAAAGGCGCGAAGCGTGTGTGGGTGTTCTTCATCAGAATGAGAGTGAGGGTGCTTAGGTCGTAGTCCTGGGGGGGGACATATCTATACCCATCGCACCTTACGCTTCCCTAAAGCTACATTAGACCGCCCATAGTGGCGGGCCAGACTCCGCTCACAACCAGCCTGGGACGAACTTTGGACTCTTCTTAGGCCCTACGTAAGGTCTAGAGCCCATTCTGTCCTGGCCCAGAAAACTGAATCGGGCCAAAAGACTCACGGCTCGGATCCATGTCTCACTTGAAGCCTCGTCTCCCAGCGGCTGCGCAAGTGCTTATTATTGGGCACCCACCCCATGAATATCCTCCTCATTGAAGACGACCAGGCTCTAGCTCAGCAGGTCATCGCTCAGCTCAGCGAGCAGGAATACCGGGTGCGCTGGCTATCGGATGGGCAGAACGCACTGCACGAGGACCCGACGCCCTATGCCTTGATCGTGCTCGATCTCATGCTGCCGAAGGTAGACGGACTCGACATCCTTAAGGCGTATCGCGGCCGTTGTGATACGCCAATCTTGATTTTGTCCGCCAAACAGGACGCCACGATCAAAGTCAAAGCACTTCAACTTGGGGCCGATGACTACTTGACCAAACCGTTCTGGCCGGAAGAACTAACCGCTCGCATTGGCGCTCGCCTACGCCGCCCCATCCTGCAACGGGCCGGTGGCATTGAAATCGGTCGCTTGTTCGTGGACCTCACGGGCCACACTGCAAAAGTTGACGGAGAGGACATCCGACTGACCCGAGCGGAATGGGACTTACTCGCCGCCCTTGCCTGCCAAGCTGGGGCAGCCATTAGTCGAGAGGATCTAGTGGAAGCCACTCTTGATCCCAGCCGCGATGGAACCCTGCGCACCTTGGATGTACATGTGTCACGCCTACGCAAGAAACTAGGCCCCTGTTCGGATTACCTCTGCACGATTTGGGGCGTAGGCTACCGCTTGGAGGTTCCCAACCCATGAAGCTACGCCAACGTATGCTGGGCACATTGGTGCTCTTGGCCATTCCTATGATCGCTGGGGCAAACTGGACACGCTATCTCTTCGAGTGGCGCGAGCTGGAAAGAGGCCTCTTAAGCTTCGCTGAAATCGAGATGATCGAGCGCAACGGCTTGGAGCGCTGCGAAGCCAATCCGTCCAATTTTCCCTTGCCCCCGAGAGACCAGCCCGAACACCTCAGGCGCAGGCGGGAACGCCGCCCGCCCCCACCAGCGGCGGCACCCCAGGGAAGCACCCCGCGCCTGCGTCTGGCAACCTATCGATCGGATTTCCAAAGCGACAACAACCGCACTCCCCCGTTTCCTGCAGACCTGCGCGCGGACCTCGAAAAGGGAGGTGAGACTTCTTCGGTGCTCATGGGCAAGGACGATTCCGTCTTTGCTTTGGGCTGGCGCACCCCTTGGCACGACGGTCCCGCAGCCATCATCCTGGTGACCACCCCGCACACCCCTGAGCTTTTCCGGATCCCCGTCCTCGCGGCGGTCAGCGCCCTGGCCGCCGCGCTCCTGGCAACGGTTTGGTTTGCCATGGGCCCTCTCATTGGGCGTACCCGCAAATTGGCCCATGCGGTGCAACGCAACGAAGAGCAAGGATCATTCAAAGACATCCCCGAAGAGGGATCCGACGAGCTGACGGATCTGGCCCATGCCTTCAACAGCTCCGGAGCCTCACTGCGCAAGGCAATGGACACCGCCACTCAAAAGGAAGCGGCACTACGCTCCTTTGTGGAGAACACGGCCCATGATGTGGGGACGCCCCTGACAGTCCTGCAGGGATACCTGGCCCGCATGGCCAAGGAAACCAACGGGGACAAGACCGTGCTGCAAGCCATGGAAGAGGCCCAGTACATCGGGGCCATGCTCGCCAACCTGTCCACCGTTGCCCGGCTCGAGGACATGGACACTCAGCTGCGTCAGGACCGGGTGGATCTCAAAGCCCTCTGCTTGCGAGTCATGGCTCGGCACCAAACCATCGCCGCAGAGAAAGAAATCACCCTCGAACACGGGCTGCCCCACGGAGAAGCGTTTGTCTTGGGCGAGATGACCCTCCTGGAACAAGCGCTCAGTAACCTGCTGCACAATGCCGTGAGACACGGAGAGACTGGAGGACACGCCACCCTGCACCTCCAACTTGGGCCATCGAGCGAGTTCAGCCTGCGCGTCTTAGATGACGGGCCTGGAATCGATGCGGATACCTTGAAGCACTTGACCGAGCGCCGTTGGCGCAGCGAGGAAGCCCGGAGGCGTCACCCCAATGGCCGCGGCTTAGGCCTTTCCATTGCTGAGGACGTGGCCGAACGGCATGGCTTCGCGCTCCGACTTGCCAAATCGGAAGCTGGCGGTTTGGAAGTCACCATCACCGGTGAGCTTGCCCCTTCCTAGGGTCCCTTTTTTGCGCAGACCCCTTCTCTGGGCCTAGAGCGAGGAGCCGTCCCCGTTCCCAGGCTCAGGGTCTGATAGGTGCACCAAAATTCTCGGTGGACAAGCTGTGGGCAACTGACTTATGGGGTTTTTTCAGAAACCTCAGGGCCCATGATTCGATCTCTCCCTGTCAGGAGAGCAATCACCATGCAAAGCACCCACCCAACCAAAAACACAATCCCCAACACCCGCGCGGCCACAACCGCCCTCGTGCGCCTCAATGCCCTACGCAGCGCATCGTTTCTCCTCTTGCTCAACGGGGAGGATCGCAGGGACTGGGTTGATGGGCATTTGGTTCCAGTGGCCCTTGTGCCCTATGTGCGGGACGTGCTCAAACGGCGTTACCTACTGCACGAGATGGCCGAGCTCCTGAGCATCCTTCCGCATCACATCATCGAAGCATTTGCCCCCATCAAGCCCGGGCTTGAACCAGAAAAGACCACGAAGAAGGCGCTAGACCGGGCGATCAACCGCGCACTGGGAGACCTCACAAGCCGGGATCAGAAAACCCTCCTCAGGGGTAAGCCGCCCCTGATTACGCCCCGCGTCTTGGCCGTGATGCAAGACCTCAAGCTGGACGAACACGCCGCCCTGGCCTTCTGTGCCAAGCACAACGCGTCACCTCTGCCATACCGCAAGGCCTACATGGCACGAATCGCCAATTGGACCCCATGCTTTGGTTAGGGGTCGAGGGGAATAGCCCTCAGTCCTGCCAGGCCTTCATCACGACGCCATCTTCCAAAACCACATATGTGCTGCGCTCTACACTGGTCTTGCTTTTGGACATGATCAGCAGAAAGACTCCGCCCGCGTTGTCCGTGACCATCGCGTAGTCCCAACGCCAAACCCACGAACCATCCTTGCGTTCAATGCGAGCAGTCGGCTCGCCAAGAACCTCCAAAGTGAAAGCCTCGCTCTCGCCGGCCTCCACCAGAGCGAGGGTTTCTGCGGTGACCCGCGAGCCTGTGTAGGAAACTTCACTTTTGCCCGAGACAAGGCAGGAAGGAAGCAAGAGCAGCACAGAAAGGGCGAGGGCCGTGCGCACGTGCGATTGAAGACAGGATTGGTTGGACTTGAATCTTTGCATGGGGACTTGACTGAACACGAATGGACTTTATGGAGGGTGACCCTCAAGGTACCTACAGTAAGGCAGCTCGATGAATCTAGGCATCATGAATCTGAGGCAATCGAAACTCTTACCTCCCCTGTGGTGTTTGAGGGCCTCCCGGGGCATCGACCCGCCAGACCCGCGAACTTCTCATCGGAGTTCGCACCTACGAACAACCGGCGGCCACGAACCCATTGGATTCGTGGCCGCCGGCCTTGATTGGTTGACTTACGGTCGGGAGCACAATGGCCCCCACGCCGTTTTCAGCCAAGCTCCTTGCACTTGCCAAGCATTTCGCCCGGGTTGCGCTCGCCGCCGACACCGGCGGACTCGGCCCATTTGACCGTACCATCCTTACCGATCAGCACTGTGGCGCGATCGGTGATGCCCTTATCGTCGAGCATAAGGCCGTAGGCAGATGCCACGCCCCCTTTGGGATGGAAGTCGGCCAAGAGGGGGTAGGTGATGCCGTCAAACGACTTCGCCCACGCCTTGTGGCAAAACTTGCTGTCAACGCTGATACCCAAGACCTGGGTATCACAGTCCTCGAAACGCTCTTTAAGCGCTTCGAGTCCCGGGATTTCAATGCTTCATGTGGGCGTGAAATCCAAAGGATAAAACACGAGCAGGACGTTCTTGGAACCTTGGAAGCTCGAGAGCTTGACCTTGGTGTCCAGGTGACTGTCCAGCTCGAAATCGGGGGCCTGGGCTCCGGTATCGATCATGGTTCTGGGGGGGTTGGAAGTTGTTGGTTTCGGTCCTGTCCCTCATGGGACGGCCGCACAGTCTAGACCAAAGGGATGGCAACGAAAGGGGGGCGTCCCGGGAAATTAGGCGAGTGCTCTATGGGGCCGGGCTAGGGCCTTGAACTCCCCCGTACGGCCATGTGCCCCCCTTCCCCGACCAGGCCCGACAGGCTGACCATGCGCGTGGATTCCAGCCCTTCACCCTTGAAGCCTGCGCCGCACCTCGTCCATATGCGCGGGCCCCGTGTGACAGCAACCTCCCACCAGGGTGGCACCGGCCGCGATCCAATTCTCCACCGCATCCGCATAGGCCACCGGATCCAGAGGGCGCGCGGGACTGCTCTCGGGGTCAAGAGGATTAAACTCCCCCACGAGGGCATCCACCCCATTCGCATAGCCTCCCACGGGCCGATCGGTGAGATTCACAAGGCGCGGGATCGCGTCGGTAATCAAGTTAGCGGCGCAGCAATTCACCAGGTAGGCATGCACGGGGAGATGCGCCGCGAGGGCAAATGCTTCGGCCAGGGTTTCGCCGCCCGAGAGAATGCCCGCGCGGTTTCCTTGTAGGGTCCAACTGAGCCAAACCTCCGATCCTGTTTCGAGAGCAACTTCTGCCGCCACTGCTGCTTCACGGCCCAGAGACATGGTCTCGCAGAGAATCAAGTCGGCCCGGGGGCCGATGACTTGGGCGATTCGGCTGTACTGTTCGCGCAACGCTGATTCATCGGGCACTAAGTCCGCCCGGTAGCTGGTGTCCAGAGGCGGCAAGGACGCGGCGATACGAACCTCCTGGGTGGATTCTTCCCGCGCGCGCTCGGCGAGGGTCAGGGCCAATTCGGTCAACTCTTCCACGCGCTGGCCCATGCCCTCCCGTTCCAGCAGGGTTGGGGTCACCGCATAGTTGCACGCGGTGATCACTTGGGCCCCCGCCTCGATGAATGCCCGGTGGACAGCGACGACTTCGTCCGGAGCTTCGATCAGCGCCCGCGCTGACCAGATCGAGGTTCGATGACAGGGGACCTCGACCCCGCGCGCGCGCAACTCGGTTCCGGTGCCTCCGTCCAGGAGGGTTAGGTCTGATGTGCCCATAGACCTGAAGGATACGTCCTCGGGTCCCTGCTTCAGACCCTTAGGGGCCAGAGGACGAGGGCGCAGGGATAGTTATCCACACTCTCACAGAGCCCCAAGTCCCTCAAAAGCCACGGTTTACAGCGGATCCACAGCTTGCCCTCAGGCCCTCCTCCTGACGGTCAGTTTCCGAGGAGCCCGGCTGCCTCGGCCCAATGGCAGTCCCTTTTCGTCAGCGCTGGCGGCGCCTCACCGACTTTCGCATGACGCCAACCACGCCCGACCGAAACGGTCCACAATCTCAGCTGCGGGTTCGACCTTGTGCACCCCGGCGACACTCTTGCCTGCTTGGTAGGAATCCCGGTAGGTCAGCCCTTGAGTGCTCGAGCGTTTCAGGCTGCGCAGCGAGCGCAGGGTGTAGTAGGTGCGCACCCAGTGCTTGGTCTTGCGGCCACGAAGTAACCAGCGCGCGATGGGGCCAGCACGATAGCCCACCTTGTCCAGAACAGGATTACGCAACACGGAAACGTCAATGCCAGAGAGCTTGTCGGTCAGAACTACGTCCTCTTCATCCGCCTTGACAATCGCCTGGCGATAGGAGTCATGCACGGCGCATTCGGGTGTGGCGATGAACCGCGTGCCCAGTTGACATCCTTCATAGCCCATTTCCAGAGCCTTCACAAACCCAGCCTCGTCGCCAATTCCACCAGCGCAGACCACTGGTTTGTTGAGAGGCCCTAAGTCTGCCAAGACTGCCGCAGGGTCCAACTTACCCGCGTGACCCCCAGCTCTATTGTTGACTGCGATGAAACCGTCCACATTCGCCTCAAGAGCTTTTTCGGCCCACCGTCGCTCGGTCACATCGTGGTAGACCTTGCCCCCGACCGAGTGCACCACATCACAAACCCAGGCGGGATTGCCGAGGGCCGTAATGAAAAAGCGAACATCGCGATCCAGCGCCTCTTCGATCCAAGTGCGCATGCGCTTCTCATAGGCCTTGACGCTCTTTTCGACGATCGCATTGAAGCCCAGCGGCTTGTCCGTCAAGTCGCGCACTCGATCGAGCCCAGCACTGAAGGAGCCGCTATGTACATAGGCAAAGGACAGGGGTTGAATGACACCGAGGGCGCCGGCTTCGCTAACCGCAGCCACCAACTCCGGGTTCGAGCACGGATACATGGCGCCACAAATCAGGGGGTAGCGCACGCCGGCATCACGGGTCAGGGCCGTGGATGGCTCGCTCATGCGGAAGCCTCCGGCTTGGGTCCCAAGCGCCAGATGATGCGGCCGATGGCCACCCGATCTCCCGACAAGTCAAAGATCTCGGCCTCGACAGTGTGCTCCATGTCCTTGTCGATGATCCCTGGAGCCCGGGCTGTGCTGCGCACGGTCAACAGTCCGCGGGCTTTCTTTTCGTAGTCCATTTCGATGTGAGTCACGATGCCCCGTGCGCTTGGGGGCAAACCGGACAGCATGGCTAGGCCACTGGCCAACTCTGCCAAGTTGATTAAAGCGATCGCATGGATCGAGTTCAGATGGTTGTGCACGCGGCGCCGGTCCGGCAGCTCTAATTCGCACGCCCCCGGAGCAAGCCGGGTCACACGAGCCCCGATGGAACCGGAGTAGGGAACGCCCCAGCCCAGTAGAATTGAGAAAATGCGGCGCCCTAGGGCCGTCCCCCCAAGGCGAGCCCAGGCCGCCATGATTCGTGTGGGATTCATGGGCCTTAGCCTAGCGGTAAGCCGCGTGCGGTGCTACTCGGCAAACGCCCCGACGAAGGGGAATCGACAAAACTCCCCATCCAGCGCTTTCACGAGCCCGTAAATAGGTAGCCCAAAACCAAGCACACCAAGAACGGCGCCGCAGACAATCGCAACCGGAATCAGGATGATCGTCAACGAGCTGATGACAAGCAGGATCGTCATGATGAACACAAAAACGTTGAGGGCCAGGGCCTGCTTGGCAGCACGCTTAGCTTGAGAGCCTTCCTCGGCGCCCATCATCATTAGAATTGGCGCGATAACACCTCCGAATGGAATCACATATCCGGCAAGGCCAGAGATGTGAGCAAGCGCAACACTGTTTTGATTTGCTTCGTCGATTCGTTCCATGTTCAAGATCTGGCTTGGGAGTGGAGGATTAGGCCCTGGAAGATAGACCCGCAGGGTTCTTATTGGGAGTTTTTCTTTTCCCCTTTCACCGCCGCCGAGATCTCTCGACCTTCAGGATGGGCCCAAGCGCCTCTGCCAACACTTCCGCCTGGTGAAAAAAGCCCAAGTCAGAAGGATGAGAGCCATCCACCGTGTCCCCATCGGACAATAGGCTCGCGCCCTTCACGAGGGTCAGCCCCCTCACCCTCTGCTTGCGCAATCGCTCCAGCCCGTCTGTCAGGGCTTTGCGGTTGGCCGCCTGGCGAGCGCGCTTGCTGGGCAGCAGAAAAGCGTTCCCATAGGTGCGGTCCTCCACCAAGAGGATCGGGGTTCTAGGGTGGGAGGCCCGCAGCTGCTTAACCAAGGGCTCAATCCGCTCGGCCACCATTTTTCCGTTCATGTTGGGCAGGCAGTCGATCACGAACACCGCCGGATCCAGCTCGCACAAAAACTGGCCCACAGTGGTCTCCATTTTTCCATTCCCCGAAAACCCAAGATTGATCACAGGGCGGTCGAACCGACGGCCGAGAAGGGCGGTGTGACAAGTCCCCGGCCTCGAAGCGCAAGCCCCATGGGTGATTGATGTGCCATAGAACAAAATCGGGCGCCGATGTCCCTTCATGCGTTCCGCGGCGGGCTTCAAGCTGCACCCCTTGGGCACGCCGACCTCGCAGTGGCTAACTCCGTTGTAGAGGGGCATGTACAGGAGGTATTCACGTTCCCCTGGATCCATTCCGGCAATCAAGACAACGTTCATTTCCTGCTTGTCGGGACGCGGGCACGCGAGCCAGCGCCATGCGCCCTCGCCATCACGCACGAACAGATCAACCCCGCTCACTCCAGTGGCCGGCATGTGCGCCATGGCTAACTTGCTAGACCGTAAACCCCAACGGCAGAGGATCTTGGTGGCATCGGTCGTGAACCGCGCACAGATACCGGCCGAGTCCTGGGAAAGCCGCCAGACCACATCGCTCACGGTACCCTTCGCTCGTAAAGGAAGCCTGTCAAATGGAGATTCGAGATCGCTCCAACCTTGGCCCTCTACCCTCAAATCATGCAGTGCAACCCAATGCACGGAATCGTCAGCTCCCTGCACCTGAGCCGGGACAAAGGCTGTAAGGGACAGAGAGAGTCCAAAGAAGAGCGCCCTAAGAGAATATTTCATCTGCCCAGCATGGCGATGATGAGGTCAAGGGTGGAGAAACATTTCCTATTCCTACCGCTTAAGCAGTAACCCTCTCCTCGATCACGACCCAGGCGCCCATGGAAACCAACCACGCAAAAAAGAGCAGGGCCAGGGCCCTGCTCTCTCTGTTCATCGTGATGCTCGGGCCTTACTGCTGAGCTCCAGCTTGAATCCAGTCGTAGATCAATGCTAGATCACCCGCGTAGGGCGACCCAAAGGGCATGGATTGCCCGCAAGTCTGGGTGTTCGCCAACTTCTGATAGAGCAAGCTGCCATTGGCATCCCCCGGGATCACGCGAATGTTACCGCTTCCGCAGTTCGCAGCCGTGCCCACCAAGGCAGCATAGGCACCGGATTCGGTGGACATGTCAAGGTTCGCGAAGCCACCAACCCCATGACAACCCAGGCAAGACAAGCCCACGTTGGGGTCGACCACATTGAACGCCGCCCAAACGGGAGCAAAGGTAGGAGGACCAGAATTCACTTCGATCACCAGCAAGTCTGCCGCAGATCCAGCGGAACCGGTGGTCACCAATTCAACGAGATAGGTACCCGGCGCGCTGAATGTGTGGCTCGGATTTCCAGCGGTGCTGTTTCCCCCATCTCCAAAGTCCCAGGCAAAACCACTGGCTCCCACGGCTGCCTGAGAAAACTGAACAGTCAAAGGCGCACTGCCACTGGTCAAGTTGGCCGAGCAGTCCGCTGTAATCCCCACATCACGGAACCCGATCGCAATTGCATCGGTGAAGTTAGACGCGCTGCCCGGATTGAGGTCCCGGTACCAGGCCTGAAAGTGCCAGGTCTCACCCCCAGCAATCGCGGTCAACGGGTTGACCGGCAAGGCCAAGGTATCTACCACAGCTGAGATAGTGCCCGAGCTGCCGCTGTTCATGACTTGACCGTTAAATCGACCCAGACCGCCCCCAATACAGATGGTGCCCTGGGAGCCGCCAGGGTTGACGACCAAACCCGTGCCAGGCCCCACAAGGAAGAATCCAAATTGATTATTGGGCATGCCGCTGGCCAGTAAATTGAGAGCATTTCCGCCAACAACGTCACTGCCAGTAGCGGAGATAACCGCGGGGCTTCCAGTGGAATTGTCAGCTGCTGGGCAATAGTACTTTGCACCAAGGCTCTGGGCTGAGGCCGAGGCCATGAAAACTGACGTCAGAATGGTGGCTTGAAGGGTTTGCATTTGGATTTATTTTGAAGCTGAGTGAATCGTGCCGCTTATCAGGTGTCTCTTCCATGTAGCCCGATGAGCCCTGCCCCCAGGAAGGAGCGCAGCGGGTCAAGGGTGATTTAATACAAGGCAGCAAGCCTGTTCATTTAATCTGTGGCCCCGCCAGTGAAACACCGCCGGGGCCACAGAATAAATGAGGCCGAAGGTGAGCCTAGAAGGTCACCTCGATGCCATTAGAGAAGTTCGAGTTGGCTCCGTCTCGGAACCACAGCTGGAACATCCAGGTGGACCCGCCAACAATCGTGCCGCCCGGGGGGTTGGGCAAGAGCGAAGGCACATCGAAGCCTGTTCCCGATACAGAGGTACCAACCAGGTTCACCAGGAATCCGCCAGCTTGGAACTGGCCAAGAGAGTTCCTGACGCCACCGGCGGCCGCGTTGTAGCGGCCAATAGGAGTGCTGAGGCAAAGGATGCCGGAACTCACGGGAACGCCCGCGTGGGATCCTGCAGAAAGGAGGAAGAAGCCAAACTGTCCCACGGGACCTTGATTGACTTCCATGTGGAGGCCAGCCGGACTTAGTGATCCGGTCAAGACGGCGGGGCTACCCGTCGTGTTTGGACTAGCGGGATCACAGAAAGATGTGATCGGGCTGCCGCCACCGCCAATGCCAGCCACGACCAGGTCATAGGGCCCAGCATCTCCCCCACTGTTAGGCCAAACATGCACACGCAGGATGCAGTCCATGTCCGCACCACTGGTGTTGGTCCAAGTCAGGTTTTCATCATCCGAGCCGGTAAACCCACAAGTCAACGTCGCATTGCAGCCCGAGCTTTGGTCGTCGTCGCAGTTGACCGCCTCGTAGAGCATCGCATCGATATCTGCGGTCGCAGTTGAGTGAAGGATATCTGCAGTCCAAGTCGCGCCATTGGCAACTGTGAAGCTGAAGAAGTCCGGTTCAGTCTTGCACACCTCAAGGGCATAATTGCCGTCCACGAGGACCGCCGAGGCCGCGCAGGAGTGGTTAGGGCTGAATGCATCAGGCGTACACCCACCGCCACCGCCACCGGGGCCAGTCCCGGTGATGCTGAGGGCATAGGGGGCGGCATCGCCAGCGCTGCTGGGCCAGACATGCACGCGCATGATGCAGTCCACATCCACCGCACTTGCGTTCGTCCAGCTAATCACCTCGTCGTCCGAGCCGGTAAAACCACAATCCAAGGTCGCGGCGCAGCCGGAGCTTTGATCATCGCTGCAGTTGACCGCTTCGTACAGCATTACGTCAATGTCAGCGTCCGCCACTAAATACCCCACCGTGGCATCAAGAGTTGCGCCAGCGGCGCCCGGGAA
>Ga0206679_10000588_pt1 | contig 30303 bp, 26 predicted proteins | sample M110012015metaG_FD_155464 | JGI IMG/M metagenome (GOLD analysis project Ga0206679, IMG submission 155464) | Ammonia-oxidizing marine archaeal communities from Monterey Bay, California, United States - M1 100m 12015 | ecosystem: Environmental > Aquatic > Marine > Intertidal zone | place: USA... | reverse complement strand
TAGATACCATCATCTGCTTGAAAACATGTTAGAGCAGGATAAAGAACTCATTGTTATTGGATTGATTCGAAATCCATTGGCCGTAATTCATTCGTGGTTAAATGCTCCGAAGGAATTTAGAAAAGACCTTGGGTGGAGAGAATTAGAAGAATGGGAATTTGCAGATAAAAAAAATAAGGGGAGAAAAGAAGAATATAATGGATATGCGAAGTGGAAGGAAGCAGCACAGTTGTTTGAACGATTGAAACTAAAATACAATTCGAGGTTTTATCTACTGAATTACAATACGCTTCTTGCAGATACGCACCTAGAATTAATAAAACTATTTGACTTTTTAGGTTTAGAACTTACGAATGAAGTCACACAGTTCATTAACGATACTCAATCAAAAAATGACGACGATAAATACAGCGTATACCGTACAAAAAAAGAAGATAATGACTGGGTAAACGGATTAAATCCTATCATTGTAAAGAAAATAAGTGAAGATTTAAAAACACATCATCTATCACATTACAACCTATGAATATTCCCAAAGTATTTCTATTCTGTAGTGAACGTTCCGGAAGCAATCTAATTACAAAATTATTGAATGCTCATTCAGGTATATGTGGCCCCTCAACCAAACACCTGTTAAATGCCTCATTAAGAAATTTACATCGGTATCAGGATATTAATGAAGATGAAAATTGGAAAGACTTTATAACTCACCTTATGGATTTATTTCATGTGGATTTTTCGATATGGAAATCTGATTTTGATTCGAATGAATTATTTGATCAGGTGAAACAAGGCGATGTCCAAGAATTATTCAATTACATTTTCGATAAAGAAACGCGAATTAACGGGAAGAAAGTGACTTTCATCAAGGAAATTAAAATCTATGAAATATATCCCTTTATTACTCGATATTTCAGTAATCCTAGGTTTATTTATCTGGTGAGAGACCCAAGGGATATGGCACTTTCCTGGAAAAAAAGTAAAATACATAAGGGAGGAGTTGTCACGGCCGCAAAACAATGGAAAAACGATCAGCAGCAATTTCTGAAATGTAGGTGTCTAGAACAGGAAAAAAATGCTGTTTATACTCTTAAATATGAAGATTTAATTAGTCACTCTTCAGAAAAACTCAAAGAAATCTTTTCTTTTTTAGAATTGCCCTACGAAGATGTCCAAAGTACATTTTATAAAGACGAGACCACTGTACAAAACTCAGAACAAAATGAAGCCTGGAAAAACTTATCCGGGAGTATAATGTCTGATAACAGCAGAAAATATTTGACTGAATTAAGTTCCCTTGAAATTTCATTGGTCGAAAAAATATGTGGGGACGAAATGGCCTATTTTGATTTTGGGAAAACTGGAGAAATACAGGATGTTCAAATGGTATCATCAGAAAAAATAGAGCAATTTGAAAAAAATGATTTAAACAGCCTTCCTTACGACCCTCCAAAAGGGGTTAAAGAAAATATGAAAGCGAAGGCTAAGTTTTACAGAAGATAAACCTTGATTAAAGAAGAAGATATAATTAAAAACTGGAAAACAGCATCATGTAAGGTGAGTGTGTGTTGTTTGAGTTTTAATCACGAAGCATATATTGAGGAGTGCCTTAATTCAATTCTTTCTCAAAATGTTGATTTCCCTTTTGAAATTCTCCTACACGATGATGCATCAAATGATCGATCTCAAGAAATAATATCCCATTTTCAAAAGAGCTATCCAGCTATTATTAAGCCCATTTTGCAAACAGAAAATCAAAGATCTAAATTGGGATCAGGTATGAATCCAAAATTTAATTTCCCCAGAGCCATTGGCGAGTATATTGCGTTTTGTGAGTGTGACGACTATTGGTCAGATAAAAATAAGCTGTCTAAACAGGTTACATTTCTGGAAGAAAATGAAGAATACGGTGGAGTGGTTACCGATTACTCCAAATTGGCCGAAAAAAATGATCTTTGGTCCTATTCCGTCTTAAAAACAAATTTCAACTTACGCGAGTCTCAGGTCATCCCTCAAAAAAACATTTTTAAGGTTCAGCTAAAAAAAACACGAACGGTAACAGCTGTCATTCGAAAATCAATTATTGATGATTTTTCCAATTCACCTTTTATTGAAGGAACTCCTGGAGATACCCAGCTCTTTAGCTATTTGATTTGCGAAAGCAAGCTCTATTTAATGCTTGAACCTACATCTGTGTACAGAGTTAGAAACGAATCTGTAAGTCATACTGCTTCCTTTGAGAAGAAACAGTCATTTTACAAAAGTTATATCGACTTTATGGAATTTGCAGAGACCCGATATGAAATATCTAAGGGAGATCATTCGTATTTGAAAAAATCCAAGAGCCTCTTTAAAATCAGACAGCTTGCCCATGAAAGAAGAAAAACAGCTACAATTATACAAGGGATTAAAATGATGTTTCTTGGCGAGGTATCCCGAATTATTTTTCAACAAATAAAATCGTCATTCAGGAAAAAATGAAAAAGGGAATATTCTTTGTTCGTACACCTATTCAATACTATAATGCTATTGAAGCCAGGGCCCACTTTTCAAAGGACTTCGATCAATCCATTCTTATTATCTTATCGGATTACCAGCCAACTCTGGAACAATTTGACCGAATCGTCGATACAAAAGACTGGGATCTGGTTTATTACCCCTGGAAATCGATTTCTAAATGGACGGTTTATAGATTTCTTAATCGATTTCTAAATGTGTACAGAAAAAGACAGCTAAAAAAATTCTGTAAGGAAATCAATTCTGATGACAGCATCTTCTGGGGCAATTATAATTCCATATGGTTACGCTATTTTCACTCTTTAAATACAAATAACATTGTAATTATAGATGACGGCTTCTCTACCCTTACTATTCCGGAAAACCTGCATCAAAATCAACTGGTTTTCCCTTCAAAAAAGACCTTTTTATTCTTTTCTGAAAAGATGTTTCTAACCAAACATACCTCTTTAGATTTAAATAGATTAACGTTTTTTACCTCATTTCATGGAATTCATCCTGAGCTTGATCAACGGATTATTTCGTGCAAATACCTTCATATAAAAAGTAAATTAAAGGAGATTAAGAGCAATACAAAATTGGTGTATTTCATAGGACAACCCCTAATCTTTTTATCTTTAATTGAAAAGGATAGTTATGTAGATTCTGTGAATAAAGTATTTGATTATTACAGGCGAAAAGGATTGGATTGTGTTTACATTCCCCACAGATCGTCCATACATGATTACTTCCCGAAAGAGTGGAAAGTAAAGCACTTGAAAATTCCTGTAGAACGACTTTTATTTGAGAGAAATGTGGAAATCCCTCATATATTTTGTACTTTTTATTCTTCTGGAATATACTATTTAGACCATTTTTATTCGGGTAATGCGATTAAATTTGACTACTGGGTAAGTAACGAGTTACTTCGTGTGCCTCATATAAAAAACTGTTATTCCTATTTGGAAAAGAACATGACAAATAATACTACTCTTCACTACCTTGACAACTAACGAAAAAATAGGAATAGCTTTTATTATCTTTTTGATAATACCTGTGATCAATGTCATTGCTACCATCTTTACACCATTTTTTCAGGGAGGAACTTTAAACCCTGGTGTAGTCAGAGGAATCATACTGGCACTATTCTGCTTGTGGTTCATACTTACCAGAGCAAAGTTCAATTTCATCACTAACTCAAGCTATTTCTTTTTAGCTTACCTTCTTTTACTTTGTTTATTTTCCGAAAGCTTCATTACATCATTTTATATTTACAATAAAGTCTTTGTGGCAAGTCTTTTCTTGCCTTTATCTCTACACTTCATTTCAAGTGAAAATAGATTTCGCTATTTCATTAGATCGTGTTTAATTGCCTTATTTCTATTAGAGCTCAACTTTATTATTTCAAATATATTAGGGATTGGATTCGCCACATATCAGGATGAGAGTATTTTATTTGGTGAATCTGGAGTAAATATTACGAAATACATGGTGATATTCATCATGATTATTCCTTTTTACTTAAAATACGAACAGACTAAAACGTACCGGATAGTAGGGATTGTTCTATTAATTGTTGGGGTTATCATCGTAATATTAGGAATGAAAAGATCAGCAATTTTAGCAATCTCTGCTGGCTTCATACTATACGCCCTGTTTACGCCATACAAATCAAGAATGGTGCGAATCATCCCATTTGCCGCTGTTCTGATGGTACTTTCAGGGCCTTATTATATTCCGGCAATTAAAAAACGATTTGAATCCAGGGAACAGAAAGTATCTATGTCTTACGAACAATTACAGGACAATCAAGAAGAAGGAAGGCTACTTGAAGTTCAGTATACTATAACCCAAACGTTTGATGATTCGTTTGAAAGAATCTTTATTGGCTATAATCTTTTTATGAAAAAACCATTTTCCGGTCATAAGCGAATGTTGCATATTGACTATATGAACATGCTTGGAGGAGCTGGATTAATTGGCTTGTCTATTTTTATATTCATCTATTATAAAATATGGGCGGTAGCAAAAAAAATCAAAAAAAGGCTTCATCATTCAACATTTCAGAGAGAAATTCATGCTACAATCGTGGCCTTGATTGGAGTTCAAATTTTTATGTCTATTGGGGGTACCATGCAAGGATTGGACCTTCGCGGAACCATACTTTTAATTCTTGGTGCCTTGCTGGGCTTGTCTTTACAAAATTTGAAAAAGGAGGTCAAGTCCAATGAATAAACCCAAAGACAATAATTTTTATCCTCTTTTTTCCTTATTTCATCATGATATCTCCACTTCTTTAAATGGTGAAAGTAGATTAGATGAATCCTTATTAAGCTCTTTGAACCAAGCTGTTTCTTCCGACGAAAAAGACATCGGTGATGTGCTGATTGAAATAGTAAAAGAATCGATTGCAGGTCTAAAAGATAAGGAAATAGGGCTCACATTAACCGGAGGTTTTGATTCCAGATTACTCCTATCTATATTGCTGCATCTGAATGTCAGGCCAATTTGTTATACCTATGGAAATGAAAACAATAAGGACATTAAAATTGCCAGAGAAATATGTCAAAAAATTGGTTTGACACACATACATGTGGGCAGTGAAGAACCAAGTTCCGCAAAATATTTGGCACACGTGGAAAATACGATCAGATTAGATCATGGTAATGCGCATCTTCATAGAGCACATCGCACTGCTGCGGCACAAAAAATCGCACTGACACATAAACCAAAAATTTTATTTACAGGCCACTTAGGTGGCGAACAAATCAGAGGATTAAGCTACAACAATTACTTCTCGTCATCACTGTTTAGAAAATTTAATGAAAATGGAGAGAAATTAGATGTACTCATTCCAAAAGTTCTTGAGGAATATTTCATAAAGGCAGAGATATACGATACAAAGGAGCTTACTCACAAAATAGAACAGTTGAGCTGGATGCGGGGGAATCCAGCAAACAATCGTATGTATTTTATATACGATCTCATTGGGTTCAATCATCACCAGCAGGATCTACGACTTTTTAAGACCTATTTTGATCAGGTTATGCCTGTATTTCTCGATATGAGATTTATTGAAGTTTTAATGAAATCCAGACATCATTTTATGAGAAAAACAGCTTCGAAATTTTCTGCTTTGTCCCATCCAAGTCTGTACTGCAAATTACTCGAGAGATTTCATCCACCATTACTAGATATTATTTTGAGTAATGGATACAAACCCAGAGATTTCAATAATGGAGTCATTTATTATTCCTCAAAACGATTATGGACAAAATATATCCGTAAAGTACATAACCCTCCCTCATTCGCATATGGAAATTGGTATAAAGATTTTATTACGGTAAATTCAGAATCAATAAATGATGCTATTTGGGAAATATATGACAAGAAAGCGTATTTTCACGCCTTAAAAAACAATACGCATCAGACCAACGAAGGGTATTGGCATAAATTTTCTAATCCAATATTCTTTAATTTAGTTCTTAAAATCACGTAAATGAAAATTGTGATATTAAAAGATGAACTTCTGGGTTCCGATTCCAAATGGAAATTGGCCTGTGATAAAAGGAATCTCGATTATGAGGTCGTCGATCTGGCGACTCATAACTGGTATGAGACAATTTTATTACTCAATCCGGATATTTTATTACTAAAACCGTCTGGATTAACAGCTCCTTACAAAGAAATGTTTGATGAAAGGCTTTCGATTTTGGTTGATGAAAACAAACTATTCTGTTATCCTTCACTTAAAGAGGTCAAGTTGTATGAGAACAAGAAATTCTTTTCCTATTGGCTAAAAGCTAATAATATTCCTCATCCAAAAACATTTATATTCTACTATCAAAAGGAAGCCATTGAATTTGTTCAAAAAAACAAGGAATATCCGATAGTTGTGAAAACTAATATAGGAGCTTCGGGAAGTGGAGTACAAATTGTAAAAGATAAAGAGAGCTTATTACAATATGTCAACGATACATTCAATGGAAAGGGGAGCAACAAGCGCATAGGACCATCATTAAAAAAAGGCAAGTGGATTAGAAGAGGATTTAATTTAATTCTAAGACCAAATAAATTAAGGGAACGAATTGAAGTCTATGAATCAAGAGCAAAAGACATTCAAAAAGACTTTGTCCTTTTTCAGGAATATATTGCACATGACTTTGAATGGCGAGCAGTGCGAATAGGTGAATCTTATTTCGCGCATAAGAAAATGCCATTGAATGACAAAACAAGTGGTTCTCTACTTAAGGACTATTCAGCTCCTCCTTTGCATGTATTAGATTTTGTAAAAAAAATCACATCTGAGCATCAATTGGATTCCGTGGCAATCGATATGTTTGAAAAGGAAGATGGGTATTTAATAAACGAGATACAGTGTATTTTTGGACAATCAGACAATTATCAAATGAAAGTGGATGATAAAACAGGACGTTATATTTTTGTAGATAATTCCTGGATTTTCGAAGAAGGAAGTTTCAATGAGAATGAAAATTATGACTTAAGGCTGGAACACGCGATTAATAAATACAGAAGCTAATTGAAAATTTTATTTGTATGTAGTGGGAACAGAAACAAGGGTGAACCGAGTATACTTGTTGCCAATCAAGGAAAATCACTTGAAAAAAATAATACAACAATTCTATATTATACAATTAATAGCTCTGGGTTTTTTGGTTATTTAAAAGCAATCTTTGGTCTTCGAAAAAAGATTAAAAAAAGTCAGCCCAATGTGATTCATTCTCATTATTCATTATCCGCATTTACAACTACAATTACTCTGATTATTTTCAGAATTAAGATTCCTCACGTGGTTTCTCTTATGGGTAGTGATTCAAAATTAGGAGGCTGGAAAAGAAAATTCACAAAGAGGTTTGCAAACAAAAATTGGGACAGGACAATAGTAAAAGCAAAAAGCATGGCAGAGGATTTGGATTTAAAAACATTTGAAGTTGTTCCGAATGGTGTTGATTTAAGTGTTTTTCAAAACAGCAGAGTAGCAGACGGTTCTCTTGTTTTATTTCCAGCAGATCCTGGCAGGCCATCCAAAAACTTCCAGCTCGCCAATGAAGCATTCACATTAGCTAAAAAGAAGAATGACTCTATACAGATGAAAATTGTTTTCGGTGTGGAGCACGATCAGATGATTCATCAGATTCAGAATGCATCTTGCGTTCTGGTCACCTCCTTATGGGAAGGATCACCAAACATTGTCAAAGAATCAATGGCTGCAAATACACCAGTACTATGTACAAATGTCGGAGATGCCGAATGGCTGTTGAGAGATGTGAATGGTAGTTTTGTTACAAATTTTGAAGTCAACTCTATTGCAGAAAAAATTTTAGAAGCAGTTAGTTATAGTCAAATACACGGAGAAACCAATGGTCGTACCACACTTCGTGAGCTGTCTTTAGATTCTGATTCTGTTGCAAATCGATTAATCGGCCTATACGAAAGCACATGGAAAGAGGTGTAATTATTATTGAGGGACATGTTCAGGGATTATCGAATCTAAGGAGCATTGGAGAAGCCGGAATTCCCGCCTGGGTTCTTGACCAGCACAATTGTATTGCCAGATATTCCAAATATTGCTCTAAATATATAAAATGCAGCCCTTATGAATCTAAAGAATTCATTAGTGAACTAAAGGAATTAGGAATTCAGTACAACCTGAAAAACTGCCTGTTGATTCCGTCAAATGATAAGGCTGTACATAATTTATCAAAACACAGTGAACAGCTCAAACCACACTTCGTCCTTTTTTCCTCAGAATTAGAAGTCATTGACAACATTATAAATAAAAAAAAGCTGCTTCAAATTGCACAAAGTGAAAATATCTCCATTCCTCCAACTCATTATTTCACTACTGCTGATGAATCCATTCCCTCAAAAATCAAATATCCGTTTATTATCAAAGGATGCATCGGTCAGGATTTTTATAAAAATATCGGCAAAAAGGTAATTGTCATCAAAAACGAAAAAGAACTCAAAAAAAACTTACTTCATATTGAGCATTCCATTGGACTCGATAACTCGATTGCTCAATCCATCATTAACAGAAAAATGAGCAATCCGACAATCTCATTTTGTTCCATAGCACAAAACGGACAGATTATGTCGTATTGGATGGGGGAAAAATTAAATGAACATCCAGTGCGATTTGGTACGGCTACATTAACCAGAAGCACCTTTGTGGAAGACATTGTTGAGCCGAGTAAAAAACTTCTTAAAAGGCTTAATTATACTGGGGTCAGTGAAATAGAATGGTTGTTAAATGAACAAACTGGCGAATACAACCTTATTGAAATAAACCCAAGAACATGGCTCTGGATTGAATTGGCCAAAGCCTGTGGAAAGGACTTTGTAAAAATGATGTATGAAAAGGTGTATCAAAAAGAGCTGAGCTATTCGAAATCAGAACAATACGAAACAAATATATATTGGTACAATCCGATAACTTATTACCCGTTTAAAATTATTGCGCTATTTTCGGGTGTCTCCGTAAAGTCTCCTAAAGGCAGAAAAGTAAATGCATTATTTATAAAGGGTGATTCTAAACCGGGATGGATGTATTTCATCAATCTTTTTAATATTTTTAGACGAAGATGACAATACTATTTATCACAGGACATCCAGCCCAGATTCATAATTTTCGAATTGTCAAAACTCTTCTTGAAAACAAAGGCCATAAGGTCCTGTGGGTATCCAGTAAAAAAGACATCAGCTTTGAATTATTGAAACTATACAATATAGAATTTGAGGTCATCCATAAACCCGCAAAGAATGTCTTTTCAAAGATGAGGGCAATGATAGTGAATACACGCATTATCAGAAGGATCATCAGGAAAAACAAGGTAGATGTTATAGTTTCCAGAGTATCTCCATTTGCATCAATTGCTGGATTTATGACCCGAACGAAGCACATTGCTTTAGCTGATACAGAAATTTCGGGAATATATGACGTGATTTTCTCGAAATTCATAGATTCTCTGATTACCTCAAAGAGCTACGCGAGACAATTAAAAAAAGACCAGATTAGAATTAATAGCAATATCGAGCTGTTTTATCTTCATCCCAATCATTTTACGCCAAATGCCAATGTTCTTAATAAACTAAATATACAGGACGGGGAACGTTTTGCACTTCTTCGCTTTGTAAACTGGGAAGCCTATCACGATAAAGGACTGACCGGGTTTACAGATAAGAACAAAATAAGAATAGTACAGGAGCTTTCTAAATATGTCTCTGTATTCATCTCCTCTGAGGGTCCATTGCCAAAAGAGCTTGAATCATATCGAATACAAATTTCATTCGAAGACATGCACGATGTCATCGCGAAAAGCGCTTTATTTTTCGGAGAGGGTGCCTCCATGGCGGCCGAAGCCTCTGTATTAGGTGTTCCGTCCATCTTTCTTAACGACAATTGGTCAGGAAATGCAAACGACCTTCAAGAATATGAATTAATGTATTGCTTTAAAAGTAATGAAGCTGAGCAAGACAAATCCATTGAAAAGGCTTTGGACATCATCCAGGGGAATTCGATCTCTTATATAGAGAAAAAAGAGGTCTATTTAGCGAATAAAATAGACGCTTCATCGTTCCTATGCTGGTTTATTGAGAATTATCCGAATAGTAAGTCAGCTCTACTGAAAGAACCTGAAATTATAAATACTTTTAGCTAATGGACTTTACGCTTGCGAAATATGAAGAATTGCTTCAATCGTTATTGAATGCCGATTATTCTTTTCAAACCTTTTCGGAGCATATAAGAGCTCCGAAGGAGCGATGTGTTATCCTACGGCATGATGTAGATGATAAGCCCTCTAACTCTCTTAAATTTGCGCAAATACAGCATAAACATAGTATTAAAGGAACATATTACTTCCGCTGTGTGCCACAAAGCTATGATATAGCGATTATTAAGGAAATACATCACCTGAAGCATGAAATTGGCTATCACTATGAAGAAATGGATATCTGCAAGGGAAATGTTCAAGAATCACTTGTGTTATTCCAAAAAAACCTGAATTTACTTAGGCAAATTGCTCCTGTTGTTACGATTTGTATGCACGGAAGTCCCAGGTCAAAATTCGATAATAAGGATTTATGGGAAAATAATAAATATACTGATTATCAAGTCATTGGAGAGCCTTATTTTGATTTAAACTTTAATAAAATAGGATACCTCACCGATACGGGTAGACGCTGGAATGGAGAAAAATATTCTGTTCGTGATAAAGTCAATTCAGCATTTCATTTCAACTACAGGACTACGAATGACATCATAGGAGCTGTGCTAAAAAATGAGCTTCCAAATCAAATGATGTTCACATTTCATCCTCAAAGGTGGAATTCAAATCTACTTTCCTGGGGAAAAGAGCTCATTTTTCAGAATACAAAAAACATAATTAAGCGAGTAATTATAAAGGGTTCTTAATGCTTTTTCCTAAAAAGCTCTTCGCGTTCCTCATACGCATCTAAACGTACGTTGTTTGAGTCAAATTTAGGAAAGGGCTCAGGATTTCTATTATTCCAAGAGACTACTTCATATTGATCTGAAATAAGGGTATCCTTAAATCGGAAATTGGAAGAACGTATAAAAAGTAATCCTTCTTTATTTAATATTTGATCCAATTCACTAACTATCGACTCATATTTCTCAAAGGGGAAAATTGAACTGATGTCATTGATTAATTCGGCCTCAGGGTGTTTACACAGAACGGAAATCGCAATAATCACATCAAACTTCCCCAAAGAATTTAGATTCTTCGGCTCTTTTAATACGAATTGTACATTTTCACTCGAATAATTCGATCGGGCAATTTCGATTGACTTTTTGTTAATGTCTATTCCCACAATTTCGGCTTCAGGCAAATATTCACTTAATGATTTGCATTCCTCCCCTGTTGAACAACCAAACGAAAGTACTCTTATATTCTCTTTACTTAACCTTGAATTGAGCTCATTGAATATGTCGGGATGCCTGTTTAGCTCAGTAGTCGAAGCCGATTGAAGCAAAGAATCCCCTGCAAGCTTGTTTTTCCTTGTTAACCTCCTGTACTGTAGCTTCTTATATGCCAAATAAAAAAACGGGACTTTTTTAAGTATCCTTTTCATTTCAATGCGAAGTTAATACTATCTCTCCGAACAGATTGAAATTTTATTCATATCTGTACCCTAATATTTTAGGTTCTGACATAAATGGTTTATTTTCGTTGTATTGTTCTCCCTTATTCTAAAGGAATATGACTAGTGAAAAGGCAAATATTGAAGTTCTAAAAGATATCCATATAGACAAAATGGTGGATATGCTTGTTGAGAAAGTAAAGGACCAGAAAGAAATCCTTTACAATGAAGAGTATATCACAGAAGAATTACTAAAAGCTTTTTACGTCGATAAAGCGGAAAAATTCTTTATCGATTCCAAACTTTTAAATGACCACCAGCATCTTAACAGATTCTTGTCTGAAATAAATGATAATATTGGACCCGAAAAACTGTACATTGGATTTGTTCAAACTCTTAATGACTGGAGAAAAACAAAGAAAATTCTAAAAACCCCTGTAATAGGAATGACTTATCGAATGTATGTTTTTGTAATACATCGGGTAATTCCCAGGCTTTCTATATATTCAAAAATCGGTCTGAAGAAGAAATATCACTTTATTTCAAAAGCTGAGACTATTGGCAGATTAATATATAATGGATTTGAAATCAAAGCCTTTACTGAGCTTAATGACAGACATGTCTTTATCGTTAAATCAATAGGAAAGCCATTAAAGACTAAACCTAGCTTTGGTCCTGTATTTAAAATGAACAGGATTGCCAAAAACGGAAAAAAAATAGGCATTTACAAGCTCAGAACTATGCATCCCTATTCTGAATTTGTCCATAATTATATGATTAAAAATCATGGTTTCGGACCAGATGGTAAAATAAAAAATGACTTTAGAACGTCAAGATGGGGTAAAATGTTAAGAAAGTACTGGATTGATGAACTTCCGCAAATTATCAATTTATTGAAGTTTGAAATGAAATTGGTGGGTGTAAGACCTGTAAGTGAATCCTATTTCAACCAGCTACCTAAAGAATTACGTGAAAACAGGGTTAAATATAAACCTGGATGCATACCTCCATATGTTGCATTGGATTTTGGGAACACGAAAGAAGATGTCCTCCGAGCTGAAGAAAAGTATCTGGAAGATAAAGTAAAGAACCCTAGATCAACTGATATTAAGTATTTTTTCATTGCAATTTTCAAAATCATCTTTCAAAGTAAAAGATCCGCATAAAATGAAATCGAAGTATTTTGTAGGAATGTTAATAGCAGTTTGCTTGTTCTCATGTAAAAACGGGGAAAAAGTCATCTATTTTCAAGGAGATTTCCCTGAAAACCAAAACACATTACACACAAATTATTTACCTGTCATTCAAAAAAATGATTTGTTGGATATCAAGCTTATTTCTCAAAATAAAGAAGCCTCTGCCCTATTTACTCCTTCCGTTGAGAATGCCAAGAGTTCCGTGACTTATAAATCCGGAATAGCGGCCAAAGGAGGATTTTTAGTTAGTCAAAATGGAGAAATAGAATTGCCTTATATCGGATTATTAAAGGTGGATAAAATGACTCGAGATCAAGCGGTAGAGCTTATAGAAATGAAGCTAAGCGAATATATAAAAGATCCTATTATCCAGATTCAGATCATTAATTTTAAAGTAACCATTTTAGGTGATGTAAGAGCACCGGGAACCTACAACATACCAAATGAGAAAATTTCCATTGTAGAAGCTATAGGTATTGCAGGAGACCTCAATATTACGGGGAAAAGAAAAGAAATAAAATTAATTCGTGAATTAGACGGAAAAAGAAAAGAAATTTTAGTCGATTTTACGGACAAAAACATATTCAATAGCGAGTACTTTTTTCTACATCAAAATGACATTATTTATGTACCTCAAAATAATGCGAAAATAAGTAACTCGAGGTTTAGTCAAATATATATTCCTATTTTGTCTACATTGTCTATTTTATTGAGTGCATTGACAGTAATATTAAATCAGTAACGTTTTGACACAAGAATCAAATGATAATATAATTGAGGCTTTACAGTCAAGCAATACAAATTATAGAGAAATTCTCTTCAGGTATCTGGCACACTGGAAAATGTTTCTTCTTCTGATTTTTACTTTCTGGGGAGCTGCTCATATGTACCTGCGCTACGCCAACCCTGAATATGAGGCAACAGCTGTAATACTCATTAAAGACAGTCAAAAAATTGGAACGGGAATGTCCGAAACATCCGTCTTTGAGGATTTAAGTGTTTTTGGAGAAAGTAATTCCATAGAAAATGAGAAGTCTATTCTCACCTCTCGTAATATCATGAGGCAGGTTATCGGGTCATTAAATCTAAGACATGAGTATTATTCTTTGGGAACAGTAACTGGATTTAATAAGGTAGAAAATTACAAAACATCTCCCTTTAAAGTACATTTCAAATACACCGATACCATTCCATTTTTTAGTAAGAGGTATAATTTCAAATTTAAAACGCTGTCTTTAGAGAAAATATCACTAACGAAATCAAATAAGTCATCTACTCTCAGCTTCAACAAATGGCATACTATCAACAAAAAGGGTGTGCTGATTAAGGTCGTTAAAACTGAATTTTTCAATAAAGCATCAATAGGCAGAGAATATGAGTATTATTTATTGCCCCTGGAAGCTTGCGTCAATAAATATTTATCGAAATTAAGCATTGAACAGGAAGGCAAAAATTCTGCAATACTCAAATTGAAATTGAGGCATCAATCAAAAGAAAAAGCCGTTGATATTTTAAATGAAGTCATTACCAAATATAACGAAGATGCTATTGAGGATAAAAATATTATTTCAAAAAACACCTCTGATTTTATTAGTCAAAGGGTTAAAGTAATTGCCAAAGAGCTGGGAGATGTAGAAGATTCAGCGAAAATCTTCAAAAACACAAACGATTTAATTGACATCAAGTTTGAGTCTGAAATTGGATTGAATTATTCAAAAGACATTCGCACCAAACTCATAGATGCCAATACGCAACTTCAGCTAAGCTTTATGATGCTTGAGCATCTCCAGATTAATGACAGCAGCGATGACCTCATTCCAATTAACCTTGGGCTGGCAGACAATAGAATTGAGAATACCATCTTTGAGCACAACAAGCTGGTAATGGATAGAATTGATGAATTAAAGACGACCACAGTAAAAAATCCAATTGTGGTTAATCTGTCCAAGAGAATAAGTGAGCTCAAAATCAATATTCAAAATAGTATAAAGAATCTAATTCAGTCCAAAAAGAAAACCGTGGCAGAAATTGAAGCGGAAGAAAGAAAAATCCAATCTTCCTTAAGCCGTATGCCAAACTTTGAGAAAGAATTGAGGAGTATCATCCGACAGCAGGAAATTAAAGAATCCTTGTACTTATATCTCTTGCAAAAAAGGGAAGAAGCACAAATTGCCTTAGCTGTTGGGGTTGGAAATGCCAAAATAGTAGACCCTGCATACAGTAATGGAGTAATCGTTTCTCCGAAATACAATTTGGTCTATTTGTTTTCTATTCTCGGGGCATTAACCCTTGGACTAATGTACGTATATATCAAAGGACTTTTATATGATAAGATTTATTCAAAATCAGATATCGATAGCTTTGGCTTACCATATATTGGAAATATTCCTTTGGGAGAAAAAAATAAAAATATCGTAATCTCCAGAGGAAGTAAAACGGCTATTTCAGAGGCATTTAGAACCTTACGCACCAATGTTGACTTCATGATGGCCAAAGATAAAAATGTTGGTAAAACTATTTTTATTACCTCATCTGTAGCCAAAGAAGGTAAATCTTTTACGGCTGTTAATTTTTCTATGTCATTGGCCTTGTCAGGGAAAAAAGTATTGATTCTTGGAATGGACCTTAGGGCACCCAAATTAGAAGACTATCTGGGAAGTCATCGTTCGAGAGGAGTAACAAATTATATCATTGATCCTGAAAATAAATTCAAAGATTATATCTACAAAACGGAGCTCAATGAAAATATTGACATCCTACCTTCTGGAGACATTCCTCCAAATCCGTCAGAATTACTTATGTCTGAAAAGATCAAGGACTTATTCACTGAGTTGAAAGAGATGTATGATTATATTATTGTTGATACAGCTCCAGTAGGTATCGTAAGTGACACACTGCTCATTTCTAAATATGCCGACACAGTAGTCTTCGTTGTAAGAGCGCACCAGCTTCCGAAAAAAATGCTAAATATAGCTTTAGATCTGAAAAACGAAAATCGCTTACCTAACATGGCCGTATTGCTAAATGGAACATATGGGAACAAGGGATACGGTTACGGATATGGGTACGGGTATGGTTACGGATACGGGTATGGGTACGGGTATGGGTATACCGGAGACTATTACGTGGACCACAAAAAAGAGAGTTCAAAATGGAATCCTGTAACCTGGTTTAAAAAGAAATAGATACGGGACAATGATCCGAGCCCATTACTTCATTATGGATTTCGGCTGATTTTAATTCTTTTAATAGCTGCTCTGAGACCAAAAAATAATCAATTCTCCAGCCAATATTTTTTTTTCTTGCTCCTGCCCTATAGCTCCACCAGGAATACTTTAGCTCTTCCGGATTAAAAAAACGAAAGGAATCCACTAGTTTTTCCTTAGTATATCTATCCATACCATCAATTTCATCCTGCATGAAACCGGCCGACCGATTATAGTTCTGCTTAGGACGTGCCAGATCAATAGAGGTATGAGCTACGTTAAAATCCCCGCAAACTACTACAGGCTTACTTTGCTCCAATTTTTTTATATAAGAACAAAAATCTCTGTCCCATTTCTTTCTATAATTCAACCTAAGAAGCTCGCTTCCTGAATTGGGAACATACACGCAAACTAAGAAATAAGCATCAAATTCTGCACAGATGACTCTCCCCTCTTTGTCGTGCTCGCTTATCCCTATATCAAAAGATACATCTAAGGGCTTTTTCTTGGTAATAATAGCAGTTCCAGAATATCCTTTTTTTTCGGCTTCATTGCCATACACAAAGTAGTTGTCGAGGGGCTCAAGAACCTCTTTAACCTGATCAACTGTCGCTTTGGTTTCCTGAAGGCAAATAATATCAGGATCAATCCTTGTCATGTCCTCAATAAAGCTCTTTTTGACTATGGCCCGAATACCATTTACATTAAAGGAAATAATTTTCATTTTGATTCCCCTTTACATTGTTCGTCAGGTTTTGCTCCACAAAACCCACAAGTTCCTTCATCATTCTGAAACATGGGATTATTACTTGCGCAGGTTCCAGCAAATTCCCCATCCTTCTTCAATAATATTTTAATTGCGATTAAGGCAAAAGCAAGACCCAAAAGAATAATTGCGAATAGAAGTTCCATAGGTAGTACAAAATTATCAGTTTTTATCTATCAGTCTTCCAGAATTGTACTCTTTTTTGACTATTTCAGAAGGTAAACCATAATACCATAAGTCTCCGATACCTGACAGCTCTACTTTAAGCTTCGAGCCTTGTGTATTAATCTTAGACAGAATATCCGAATTTGAAATAACAGTAATAGAATCATTCACATGTAAATCAAGACTATTAAAGCTGGCATTCCCGTGAATCTCCGACCTGAAATAATTACACTCTCCATTAAAATTACAATCTGACCACCCTTTTAGATTGATGCTGTTTATAGTATTTGCATTAATATTCAGCTTAATTGATCCTGCTCCATTATTCGTAGTGATTTCAATTTGATCTACATTAATTACACCTGTATTGCATAAAGAATCAGTTCCCTCAAATAATATCCTTTTTAAATCAATAAAATGAATATAGGCTATAATGTCATTGGTTTTATACCTTAAAAACCTACATCTGTTTTCGTTGGAAACTGTCATTACTTTGTTATCTGGATTTACATCAACGCGTATCATATTTAGCAGGTTTTTCCCTCCATGAAGAACCACCTTTTCCACTGTGTCCTGTACGAGATAAAAACTCACGTGCTCCTTCAGATGTAATTTATCAAAATGAGCCACGTTAAATTCAATTGCATGTACTTCTCCAGCCATCTTAAAACAGGATCGATCTTCAGCTTTTTTACATGAACAGATAAGACCCAAGATCAAAACAGCTGTCGATAAAGATGTAAGAACACTATATGTTGGCTTTCCTGTAATCAATTAGCTGCTTTTTTAAAATTAAATACATACCCTAATCCGGCTTCCATATAATCGGCCTTTCCCCAATGTGTTTTAAGAGTTATGTTTCCATAAAGACCATTCACACACTGATATCTGAATCCCATTCTGTGATAAATGGGCCCGTTAGGTCTATAACGATCCCTAATATAAGCTCCCATTCCAAAGAAAAAATGGAAATGATTCAAAGGAACTAGATATCCTGCGTACATTCCCAGCTGCAATATACTGGCCTGGCTCTTTTCAAGCTGAGGTTCATATGCAAACAAAGACTGATTTGATACCACATCAAGCCCCATCTCTATTCCTGCCTTTTGCTGAAAAAAATATCTTCCAAAAAAACCAGCCGCATAAACGGGGTATTTCTTGTTCGCATCCGCATTTACCTCTTTAATGGAAAAAAAACCATAAAGCCCATAATACAGCCTCTTGAATTCAGTGATGTTCTCCTTGCGGTTCATTGTACCCGCCCCGTTAAGCTGCCTTCCATACGTTACGGACAAATAAGGGATGTTTATACCAAAATTCGGCATGCTATAACCGGAATTGCTGAAGTGAGTTAAATCAATTCCAGCCGACAATGTATTCTTTTCAAATCTAAATTTTGATTGAATTCCCATAAGCATCATGGAATTAATGTGGGTGCTGATCGCCATGTTCTTCGGATTTAGTACAGGGTCATAAATTCTACTTGTAAATCCTATACCCGAACCGAATTTCCAGCTGAGCTCAAAATTATTTTTAACAAATAGAGGGATGTCTGCAAATCCAAATAGTGCTGTATAATATCCGAGCAGCTGATTGCTACCGACTGACCCAATGAACAATGTGGCCCCCACTGTCGGATAATTGTATTTTTCTGCCCATGAATCTTTCTGCTTTAAATGCTTGTAATAAGACAATTCAGTGGCGAATGCAGTATTCTGGGGTAGATGAGACAAAACGCCGCTATGAGCCGCTAAAAAGCCTGTTTTAATGCGACACTGGAAACCTTCTGTAACCTGAGAATATGCTAAATGGGAACTTAAGTAAATAAAAAAGCCAAATACTATTGTTTTCACCATTCTCAAAGTTAAACATTCATTGGTATAAATAGTACATTTGTGTTTGAATATGGATACAAGACTGATTGCATTTAAACGACTACTTGACATAATGGATGAACTTCGTGAGAAATGTCCCTGGGATCAAAAACAAACGATCCAATCATTGAGGAATTTGACTATTGAAGAAACCTACGAATTGGCCGATGCCATTTCATCAAACAACATGCAGGAGCTTAAAGATGAAATTGGCGACCTATTCCTTCACATGGTCTTTTATTGTAAAATTGCAGAAGAAAAAGAGTCCTTTACTGTTTCAGATGCCTTAAATGCGGTTTGCGAAAAATTAATACATCGGCATCCACACATTTATGGAGATGTAAAAGTCAAAAATGAAGACGAGGTGAAGAAGAACTGGGAGAAATTAAAGCTTAAGGAGGGGAAAAAATCAGTTTTGGAAGGTGTCCCAAGCTCTTTACCAGCGCTGGTTAAAGCTACAAGGATACAAGAAAAGGCAAAAGGTATTGGTTTTGAATGGGAAACGGCAAAAGATGTGTGGAAAAAAGTGAAGGAAGAAATAGAAGAATTCGAACGAGAATTGTCAAATAACACCGCTCAGACAGAAGAAGAATTTGGAGACCTCCTTTTTTCTTTGGTGAATTATGCCCGATTTATTGATCTATCACCAGAGTCGGCACTCTCAAAAACAAACCAAAAATTCATAAAGCGGTTCCAGCTTATGGAAGAGCTGATTACACAAGAAAAGTTAGCTATTGACGACTTATCATTGGAAGAGATGGACAAGTACTGGGAAATCGCTAAAAATCGTTTAAAAGAAAAAAAAACAGATTAAAGCAGCTCATCTATGATTCTGGACATAGAATACCCCTCTGCTTCAGCTCTATAATTCCGAACTAATCTATGTCTTAGGATGGGTTTTGCAATTGCTTTAACATCTTCAATATCCGGAGAATATTTCCCTTGAAGGGCTGCATAGCATTTTGCGCCTATTATTAAATACTGTGAAGCTCTCGGCCCAGCTCCCCAAGTAATATACTTCTTTGTGATTTCCGGTGCATTTTCATTATTCAAACGCGTATTATTCACGAGCGTAACTGCATATTCCAGCACATTGTCAGCAACAGGGATTCGACGTATGAGGTCCTGATAAGCGAGGATTTCCTCAGCAGTCAATATAACATTTAATGTTTCCTTTAAATCAGAGGTTGTTTTCTTTACTATTTCCAGCTCTTCTTCATAGCTGGGATAGTCTACCCAAATATTGAACATAAAACGATCCAGCTGAGCTTCTGGAAGAGGATATGTCCCTTCCTGCTCGATTGGGTTTTGAGTAGCCAGTACAAAAAATGGATTTGGCAATTCATAAGTTTTACCAGAAGCAGTCACATTTCTCTCCTGCATTGCTTCAAGTAAAGCGGATTGTGTTTTTGGTGGTGTACGATTAATCTCATCTGCCAGAATAACATTGGAAAACACGGGACCATGAATAAATTTAAATGCTTTATTCTCATCTAGAATTTCAGAACCAATGATATCTGAAGGCATCAAATCTGGAGTAAATTGAATTCTGCTAAAGCTCAATCCAAGAGTTTGAGATATGGTGTTTACCAGCAGTGTTTTTGCCAGTCCTGGAACTCCTACCAATAAACAGTGAGATCTTGAGAGTACTGAAATACATACCTGATCTACTACATCGTCCTGACCAACAATTACTTTGCTTATTTCTTTCTTTAGCTTTTTATAGCTAACAACGAGTTGGTCTAATTTTTCTTTATCTGACATAGATTCAATTGTTCGGTTTAGTTATCCATGGATGTACAAAATTACATTTCTGGAAAGAACCATCAACTCTGATAAAAGCATTGGATATTTTTGAATCTACCCAGGAGCTCATTGTTCTTTGCTTTTTATCATTTTCTGCTGCGGCTTTAATCAAGGTATAATCATCATTCAGGTTAGCAGTATGCGGATCAAACCTTTCCATTAAGCGCACTATGCGAATTCCCTGCTTTCTCTCATATATATCTACATACAGGTTTGGAGAAGTAATATCTCCTTTTTCCATTGCATCGGTCAACAGGTATATCTGCTGGTCGACTTGATTCAGGTCTTCCATATCCCACATTTGATCACCAGTAATCGGATTGGTAATAATTCCCGTATTTTGTTTCGTCCTCTCGTCATTTGAATATTTCAATACCGCCTCATCCCAGGTAATCTCATTTTGATTCAGCATTTTATAACACCCTTCCATTTTAATCGATGCATCATTAATGGCATCATTACTGAATTCGGGCATGTTTAAAATGTGCAAGCATTCATAATCATCCCCTTTTCGAGAAATCAGCTTAAGAATGTGATACCCGTATTGTGTCTCAATAATCTCTGATACCTCGCCAATTCCAAGCTTAAATACCGTTGATTCAAACTGAGGGACCATCATGCCTCTTGAAGCACTTATCTTCCCTCCCTGGGATGCACTACCCGGATCATCCGAGTGAATTCTCGCCATCGTTTCAAAGCTTTTACCTGCAATAAGTATCAGGTCTAATACTTCCTTAAGCTCATCATAGGCCCTTTTCTTATCTTTCTCATTGATGTCTGGGTAAATCACAATTTGCTGAAAGCTAAGCTTCATATTTATGAATGGAACACTATCGACAGGAAGAGCTTGAAAAAATTCGCTTACCTCTTTAGGCGTAACCGAAACTGCTCCTGTAATTGTTCTTTCCATTTCCTGGGCCAATATTTTATCCTTAATTACTGATCTAAATTCATTTTTAATTTGAGACGTTGTTTTTCCGTAAAATTCTTCGAGTTTTTCCCTGCTCCCTATTTGTTTTTCAATAAGCCTCAATCGATTTTCCATTTCCGCATCCACCTGCTCATCAGACACCGGAATACTATCCAGTTTTGCCTGATTTACTAAAAGCTCTTCTACCATCAATTGCTCGAGAACCGAACAAGAGAAATCGAAGCCAACATTCATCTCAGACTGTTTAGCCTGAAGCTTCTGAACTTCTATGTCGGACAGGAGAATAATATTATCTCCAACCTGCGCCAGAACTTTATTAACTAATTTGCCGTTTTGAGAATACCCTGAATTGGCGAATAAAAATAATAAACAAAATACAAGGGGTTTAATCATCAGATCCTAAATTATACAGCACATCATAATTTACTTTGATTGGATACCTTTCAGATAATTCACTCAGCCATGTTTTTTCCAAATAGGTCTGATAATCGGAAATAACAGCTCCTTTTATTTCTGAAAGCTCTTTAGGCATCACTGGTAATTTTTCATTTACCACGACCACATAGTGCTTGCCATCATATTCATATGCCAAATTTCGTCCAGTATTAAAATCTCTACCCGTCAAAAAATCTGTTTTGTCCTGAACATATTTATTCATTTTTACATCCAGATTTAATTCTGAATCTGCATTGATCTTTTCAATTATGAGGTCTGATGTGTTTTTCTTTTTCTTTAAGAGCTTGTATACTTTTCCGGAAATGTCTTCTGAAGCACAAATATAAACGGTAGCATCAAGACGCTCTGGCCATTTGTATTTCATTTTTTGCGTTTCATAAAATTCTTGTAGTCCAGTCGTATCTTTGACCGCTTTATTCCATACCATATCCGACATAATCTCATAGAGAATTATTCCATCATGGTATTCCTTAACTAAGGCTTTATATTCAGGGTATTTTGATTCAAGAAGAGCTTCTTCATAAGCAAGAACAGATTTCTTTACCCATCCAATATATTGCTTTTTTACAATGGAAGCCATATCATCTTTTCGAATTCCTCTGTAAAATTTCTTTAGGTATTCCGCAAAATCGGTCTGTCTGTATTTTTTATTTCCTAGACTAAATAGCGTGCCATCAGTTGTCAATTCATCTGAATTCCATTTTCCAATAAAATAAGTCGAGTCAATATTCTCAATAAACCAGTCTAAATACTGACTATCTGATTCCTGAAAATTATATTTGACTTTTAATTTTGATACGAAGACATCCTGGGTCTTTTTTGCTCTGTCATCTTTATTCACCCTTTTTTGTAATTCTTTTTCCATTTTATCGAAGGGCTTAATATCGTTCCATTCGAGTCTTCTGATAATATGAAAACCGAAGTCCGTTCTTATCGGTGGTGAAATATCTCCATCGTTTTTAATTGAGAAAGCTCCATCTTCAAAAGTGGGAACCATTCGCTGAGCTGAGCCTGATCCAAATACGGGTAGTTCACCAGCTTTTGCTGTAGAAGAACGATCATCCGAATATTTTTTAACCATTTTTTCCCAAGAATTGTCTGTAATAGAATCCTTCATTTTGGCATAAATTTCATTGATTTTTTTCTCTGCTTTAGAAACTTCTGATTCGGAAGTTTCTTTAGGTGCTGTCACCATGAGATGAGCAACACGAATAGTACCACGAGCTGGTCTTGTATCTGTAACTTTCAATATGTGATACCCGAATTTTGTTCTGAAAGGCATTGAAACCTTTCCAATTTCAGTATGGTAAGCCGCTTCTTCAAAAGGATATACCATTTGGAAAGCAGTGAAGTACCCTAAATCACCCCCATTACTCATTACAGATGGATCCTGAGAGCTATTTTTTGATTTCGCAACAAGAGCAAAATCTTCCCCTTTTTCTATGCGTTTTTTTAATTCGAGCAATCTGTTATACGCTATTAAAGTATCATCTGAAGTAGCGTTCGTTGCCACTTTAATTAAAATATGAGAAGCTCTTATTTCCTTTTTCAGTCGATTATATGCCTGTTTAACCAGCTCTTTGTTCTCTGCACTATCGATTAGATAAGGCAATGCCAGCTGTTTGCGATAGCCTTCAAGCTCTCTCTTTAATTTAGGTACTGTATCATATCCCTGAGCTTCAGCTTCAGCAACCTTTAACTTGAACTTTGTAAATAGCTCCATGTATTCGTCTAATGAAGCCTTATCATATTTTGGATTGCTATTGTTCTTAAGGTAGATTTGTAAGAACTCTCCTTTAGTTACGGCTTGTCCATCTACCTCCATAACGACCGGTTCGCTTTGACCAAAAAGTAAATTGGCAAATAAGAAAGAAAATAAAAAGATTACTGTTTTTTTCATGTGTAAATTATTTAATACTATAGTTTGGTGCCTCTCTTGTTATTGAAACGTCGTGTGGATGAGATTCCCTCACACCAGCTGCGGTAATTCGGACAAATTTTGATCCTTTCAAATCACTTACTGTTTGTGATCCGCAATACCCCATTCCAGCTCTAATCCCTCCAATGATCTGATACATAACCTCTGAAAGAGTGCCTTTATATGGAACTCGTCCAGAAATTCCCTCCGGTACAAGTTTTTTAATGTCATCCTCTGCATCCTGGAAATAACGATCCTTGGAGCCCTGTTGCATGGCTTCAATGGATCCCATCCCTCTGTATGATTTAAATTTTCGTCCCTCATAAATAATGGTTTCACCAGGTGATTCTTCCACTCCTGCAAACATCGAGCCTAACATCACGGAATCCGCGCCTGCTGCCAATGCTTTTACGATATCTCCCGTATATCTGATGCCTCCATCAGCAATTACTGGTACACCCGTTCCTTTAATTGCTTTTGCCACATCATTAATGGCGGACAATTGTGGAACACCAACACCGGCAATAATTCTGGTAGTACAAATAGAACCCGGACCAATTCCGACTTTAACTGCATCAGCACCAGCATCAACCAAATATTTAGCAGCTTCAGCTGTAGCAATATTCCCCACAATGACCTCTAGATTAGAAAAGTTTTTCTTTACTACTTTTAGTTTTTCTCCAACTCCTTTTGTATGGCCATGAGCCGTATCAATTACAATAGCATCCACTCCAGCTTCTACAAGCTTTTCCACCCTCTGTAGTATATCATCTGTAACACCTACAGCAGCAGCCACGCGTAATCTTCCCAATTCATCTTTACAGGAAGTTGGATGCTCTTTTACCTTAATAATATCTCTATAGGTAATCAAACCAATGAGCCTGTTCTCGCTATCTACAACGGGTAATTTCTCTATTCTGTTCTCTTGTAATATAACCTCTGCTTTGCTTAATTCTATGGACTCAGGAGTAGTAATAAGATTTTCAGAAGTCATGACCTCAACTACTGGTCGTTCCGTATTTTTTTCAAATCTCAAATCGCGATTCGTTACAATTCCAATCAACTTCTTATCAGAATCAACAACCGGAATACCACCTATACTGTTCTCTTTCATTAAAAATAAAGCATCCTTAACCAAAGCATCTCCATTGATCGTGATAGGATCTATAATCATTCCACTTTCAGACCTTTTTACTTTCCGTACGTTTTTTGCCTGATTTTCAATCGACATATTTTTGTGAATCACACCTATGCCTCCCTGCTGGGCAATTGCAATTGCCAGATTAGCCTCAGTAACTGTATCCATAGCCGCAGATACAATTGGAGTGTTTAGCTCAATATTTTTGGATAAGCGACTAGTTAATTGAACATCTCGAGGTAAAACCTCAGAATATGCCGGAACCAACAGTACATCATCGTATGTTAACCCTTCTTGAATTTGTGCTAAATTTTCTAGAGACATATGAACCTATTTTAAAAATAAATTCTTGCAAATTTATGAAAAAATCATTTGAGTAACGTATGTCTTAATGTTGTATTGTTAATATTATCCAAAATTTAACATGAATTACAATTTATCCGTAAACTTGTCGTCTGATTAAATATGAAGAATTCATTGCTTTTTTTATTGGTGGTTTTTGTTTCTTTTTGGAGTAATTCACAAAGAGGAGATATTGATACATCCAGGATTCTACAGCTATCCGGTGTGGTAGTATCAGAACAGGATTTGACTCCGATGCCATACATCACTGTATACGATAAATCCATAGGAAGAGGTGTAATTGCAGATTATTACGGGTATTTTTCTATGGTTTCGTTTCCTGGAGATACATTGTATTTCTCTTATTATGGATATAAAACTTCAACATATATAGTGCCCGATACACTTAAAGAAAATAGATATAGTATAATTCACATGTTGCAGCAGGACACCATAAACCTTCCTGAGGTAACGGTATATCCCTGGCCATCTAAAGAAGATTTTGCAAGATTTTTTGTGGAAATGAAGCCATACGACGATGCCATTAGAAGGGCTCAAAGAGAACTATCCGGGGAATCACTGGCATTCGTAGCAGCCCGATTGGATGCCGATGCCTCTTTAGCCAGTGGTTTAGTTCAAAACCAACGTTATACCAAGCTGTACACCAATGGACAGCTCCCGGTAAATAATCTGCTTAACCCTTACTCATGGGCTAAGTTAATTCGGGATTGGAAAGAGGGAAAATTGAAACGGGAATAATTTTCACTTCGCCGGGTAACACAAAAAATATTTTTCTACCGGTTGAGCCAGAGCTGAAATATTTAGATTATCAGAAGCTTTTGCTAAATCTACTATTTCTCCAGATTTCATTAGAATATTAATGTTTTGACGACTTTGATTGTAGGCTTTGTTCACCAGCTTATCTGAAAAAACTACAAAATCCAATTCACCAGGAGTAAAATCAAAATCTTTCAATACTTGCTCTTTTTTCTCTTCAATCTGCTCTGCTGAGAAAGGATTTTTGGAAATTTTAATCTTGAACAAATGACGATTTACTATAGAACCAGATAGGAAACTCAAAACCTGATCATCGTGCTCAGACCATACCTTAAGGCTTGTAAGGATATCAAAGTCATCAAGGCTTGCAAATAAATCGATAACCTCATCATTCTCCTGAAAATCTTTTAAAAGGATGTCATTGTGCAAAAAGAAGGACAAAGCTGGACTGGAAAATACCTCCACACCATCTTTTACTAATTGCTTTGCACGTCTCAAGGCATAAATGAGCATATATTCTGCTGACACCACTGTTTTGTGTAAATAAACCTGCCAGTACATAAGCCTTCTCGCAACTATAAATTTTTCTATAGAATAGATCCCTTTTTCTTCAATAACAAGATTACCTTCATGTACCTGAAGCATTTCTATCAGCCTGTCGCTTCCTATAATTCCTTCACTGACCCCTGAATAAAAGCTATCTCTATTCAAATAATCTAGTCGATCCATATCCAGTTGACTTGAAACCAGCTGGTGAAGAAATGGTTTACTATGCCTGTCTTCAAATATACTTAAAGCCAATTTCAAATCTTCGCCATATATTCGCTCTAATCGGCGGATAAAAAATCCTGATATATCCTCATGGTCTACTGAATTAACTATATCAAACTCCAAGGCATGACTAAACGGTCCATGACCTATATCATGTAACAATATGGCCAACAATACCCCTCTTTCCTCCTCTTTTGTGATTTCATGCCCTTTTCTTTTGAGCACAGATACAGCCTGAGCCATTAGGTGCATAGCTCCCAATACATGCTGAAACCTGGAGTGAATTGCCCCTGGGTAGACCAGATGGCTAAGACCAAGTTGAGAAATCCGTCTTAATCTCTGGAGGAATGGATGTTCAATAATATCAAAAATAAAATCGTCTGGTATTGAAATAAAACCATAGATTGGATCGTTAATTATTTTCTTCTTATTGTTTCGATTCAGATTTGATGTCAAATGTGTACTTTTATTTTTCACTACAAAATTAAGTTAAAAGAATGACTAATTCCGGAAATATCCTTTGGGCAGACGATGAAATTGACCTTCTTAAGCCCCATATTCTCTTTTTAGAATCAAAAGGATACGTTGTTGAAGGTGTTACAAACGGGCTAGATGCACTTGAAATTGCTCAAAACACATTTTTCGATATTATTTTCCTGGATGAAAATATGCCAGGTCTTTCTGGTCTTGAAACTTTATCTAAAATAAAGGAAATTGACCCGAATGTTCCCATTGTAATGATTACAAAAAGTGAAGAGGAGTACATCATGGAAGATGCTATTGGGTCAAAAATCGCAGACTATTTGATTAAACCGGTAAATCAAAATCAAATATTGATCAGTTTAAAAAAGAATCTCGAAGCCTCAAAGCTGGTGAGTGATAAAACAAGCCTGAACTACCGAAAGGATTTCAGGCAGCTGGGAATGCAACTCAATAATAGAATGAATTATTCTGAGTGGACCGATTTATATTCAAAACTGGTGTATTGGGAATTGCAGCTGGACAAAATTGAAGACTCGGGAATGGGAGAAATATTTGAAATGCAAAAAAAGGAGGCCAATCAATTATTTTGTGATTTTATAGAAAATAACTACCTAGATTGGCTGAATGGTGTCGAAGAAGGACCTTTATTCATACATAATGTAATAAAAGATCGTATTCTTAAACGAAACACAGAAGATAAAACGCTTGTTGTTGTCATTGACAATCTGAGGTTTGACCAATGGAAAGTTTTAGAGCCCGTGTTTAATAAATATTTTCTAAAAGAAAAGGAGGAAATTGTATACTCCATACTTCCTACCGCTACTCAATATGCCAGAAATGCATTTTTTTCAGGATTAACTCCAATGGAAATCTCCAGGAAACACCCAGAGTACTGGAAAAACGAAGAGGATGATGGAGGTAAAAATTTATATGAAAAAAATTTACTTGAGGCTCAATTGAAAAGATTGGGTAAAAACATTAAATGGTCATATAATAAAATAACGAACGTGGAAGCAGGCAAAAGACTCAACGACCAATTTCATACACTCAAGGAAAATGACATTAACTTTTTGGTGTACAATTTTGTAGATATGCTGTCTCATGCGCGAACTGAAATGGAGGTAATAAGAGAGCTTGCAGATGATGAATCTGCTTATCGCTCCATTACCATGTCATGGTTTGAACATTCCCCCCTACTGGACATCATAAAAAAAGCTGCCGATTCGAAGATGAAGCTGGTTATTACTACCGATCACGGCACCATAAAGGTCAATCAACCCATTAAAATTGCTGGTGAACGAAATACAAATACAAATTTGAGGTATAAAGTTGGACGAGGATTAGGCTACAAAAGTAAAGACGTTTTTGTGGTTTCAAATCCGCAAGATGCATTTCTTCCAAAGCAAAAAATGTCAAGCGAATTTGTGTTTGCCCGTGAGCAGGATTTTTTCGTATACCCCAATAATTACAATCATTACGTAAAATATTATGGGGACACCTTTCAGCACGGTGGTATTTCAATGGAAGAAATGCTCATTCCTTATATTGAAATGAAAGTGAAATAAAAATTCACTGAAAAAATAAAGGATTTAACTATTCCTTTCTTTAATTTTGCAGAATAATGAGTACCATTTCTAATAGCGAAATTAATATAGATGAAATCAGACTAGAGTTTCCTATTTTGTCCCAAAAAGTAAATGGCAGAAACTTAGTGTATTTTGACAACGCAGCAACTTCACAAAAGCCTCGTATGGTTATTGACGCTATTAGCTCGTATTACGAAAATGAAAATGCCAATATTCATCGTGGTGTACATTCCCTCAGTCAAAATGCCACCAATGCGTATGAACAGGCTAGAAAAACAATTTGCAGTTATCTAAATGCCGATGACGAATCTGAAATAATTTTCACAAAAGGAACAACTGATGGTATAAACCTTGTGGCCAACTCTTTTGGTGCAATGCTAAATGAAGGAGATGAAGTAGTTATTAGCGCCATGGAACATCATTCCAACATCGTGCCTTGGCAACTTCTGCAAACCAGAAAAAACATAAAACTCCGAGTGATTCCCATATTGGAAAGTGGTGAACTCGATTTGTCATCACTTGACGCTATTTTTAATTCAAATACCAAGCTGGTATCTATTTCTCATATTTCAAATACACTAGGAATCATTAATCCTGTAAAAGAAATAATTAGTAAGGCTCATCAATTTGGAGCTAAAGTACTTATCGATGGTGCGCAGAGTATTCCACACCAACCTATTAATGTGAAAGAGTTGGATTGTGACTTTTTTGCATTTTCAGGCCACAAAGTATTTGGACCAACAGGAATCGGAGTGCTGTATGGCAAAAAAGAAATTCTCAATAAAATTCCGCCTTATCAAGGTGGTGGAGACATGATAGAAAAGGTCAGTTTTGAGAAAACTACTTTTAATGAGCTCCCTTTCAAATTTGAAGCTGGAACACCAAATATTGTTGGTGGTATAGGCCTTGGAAAAGCAATAGAATTTTTGGAGAGTCTAAATGTAAAAGCAATTCAAAATCACGAACAGGAATTACTGAACTATGCGCAAAACAAGCTCAATGAGATCAGTGATATGACCATTTATGGTGTGGCACATGAAAAAACCAGTGTAATCTCATTTAATATTGGTTCATTTCATCCTTTTGACATAGGCACCTTATTGGATAAACAGGGAATAGCAGTTCGAACAGGACACCATTGCACCCAACCACTCATGGATTTTTATCAAATTCCTGGAACTGTACGTATTTCCTTTAGTCTTTACAATACAAAGGAGGAGATTGATGTATTCATAAGTTCACTCAAAAAAGCTATTCAAATTCTTC